>Ga0307974_1000697_pt1 | contig 21485 bp, 24 predicted proteins | sample OrgLakmetagen784_FD_201812 | JGI IMG/M metagenome (GOLD analysis project Ga0307974, IMG submission 201812) | Saline water microbial communities from Organic Lake, Antarctica - #784 | ecosystem: Environmental > Aquatic > Non-marine Saline and Alkaline > Saline | place: Antarctica: Organic Lake... | reverse complement strand
TTTATCCCACACCTCTGTCAGCGTCATGCTCCTGTTCTTTGCGCTGTTCACCGCGGCACTGGTGTGCTTCAGGTGCGTTGTTTTTGGGCTCTGTGCGCCACTGAAAGGGCGTGTGCCACTGTGAGGGTGTGTGCCATTTATCCCACACCTCTGTCAGCGTCATGCTCCTGTTCTTTGCGCTGTTCACCGCGGCTCTGGTGTGCTTCAGGTGCGTTGTTTTTGGGCTCTGTGTGCCATTGTAAGGGTGTGTGCCATTTCTCACACTCCTCAGCTGCCTAATTGTTTCACGGCCCATGACGAAAAGGGGCATTTTTGAGTTCCTGCATCTTGCATGAGTCCTGTGTACCTCTTTTAGTAAATGACAAAAAATGTTTTTTAATCAGCTGCACAATAATTCCTAAGCTCCGTATTTCATATTACATGTCCAATTATTCTACCTTTTACATTGTTCTATATCCTAGCATTCAACCCTGTCCGTGTGTGTTACCAAGCCAGATCAAAACCCTCCTTTACGTGTACGCCTTGCTTGCGCACACGCAGCTATTTCTTGAGCACCCCCTTCTCACCTTGCACGCCTTGCTTGTGCACACGCAGCTATTCCTTAAGCACCCCCTTCTCACCTTGCACGCCTTGCTTGCGCACACGCAGCTATTTCTTGAGCACCTCCTTCTCCACCTTGCACGCCTTGCTTGTGCACACGCAGCTATTCCTTAAGCACCCCCTTCTGACTTTGCATGCCTTGCTTGTGCACACGCAGCTATTTCTTGAGCACCTCCTTCTCCACCTTGCACACCTTGCTTGTGCACACGCAGCTATTTCTTGAGCACCCTCTTCTCCACCTCCCGCATTGCCGGCACCGCAGCCCAGCTACTGTACACAGTGGCGTTGCTGCCTGGCATCCTCGCCCCTGTCATCTCGCCCTACGGGGGGGTGTCACTGTGAGTCTGATGTATATGAAGTCGTGTCCTGTAGGGCTACTCAGGTATTGCGACGGAAGTAATTGCGAGGTACCGAAGTGATTATTTGTACAGTTGCAATACACTACCAGTAGCCCTTCGGCATATTGCAAGAAGTACACTTGTTGCTCTAACAAATTATTTTGACTATGTTTTTTTTTTGGTGGAGGAGTTCCACGGTACCCGGTACCAAAGTGGTTCCTTTTGTCTAATTAATGTGGGGAGAGTTTTTCACTGCCTGCATAGTTTATTCTTTTTATTTTCTTACTTGGTAAAGCCACGCTTCTTCAAACAAATACTCTGATTGTACACTGTGGCGTTGCTGAGGAAGTTTTGTTTTCTTCCTGTTCTGTGGTGGAGGAGATGTATGGTAACAGGCACCAAGGTGGACTTTTTTCCTGTGGGGAGCCATTTTCATCACCTGCGTTTATTATTCCATTCCTTTTCCTTTTCCTTTTCCTTTTCCTTTTCCCTAATCAAATCTCTTCACGAGGGCAAGTGACAATGACTCTGAGTGTGAGTGTGATGGGATTTCACCGCACACGAGGGCGAGTGGCGTTGACGCCTAGTGTGAGAGTGACGTGATCTTCTCGCTGCGCACTGATTGCTGTGACCAGAGTCATTCAGTTTGGGGTTCGGTCAAAAGTTAAAATTCCCAAAATTTCTTCACGCATTTCAACAAGCCCTAAAAATGCTGTTCACGGGCTATCAAAAGTTGTCAAACTTTAAGCCCTTTTTCCGAGCTTTTGGGTCCAAAATTGCAGCCCGACATGCAGGAGGTAGCCTTAAATGGCCGTCAAGCATTTTTATTTTTTGTGCACTGATTAAGTAAAATATATTCAAGACAGTATGACGTGGACAATTACGAACACGGAAACAAGCAAATCCTCCATCTTCGAAACTGCACATCAAACTGCTCAAACAGTTCGAGGGCTTAAAACTACCGCAAACTTTATCGAACCCTTGCTCCAAAAAAAAACTGAACAACCCTGGCTGTGACTGACAGTGGCCCCTGCTGAACACTATGGCCTTGCTGCCTTACAAAGCGACAGCGCATCTTTCATTGCTTACGACCATACAGCATGCCATACCAGCAAGTGCTACCATGCTGCTGCAGTTTCAGGTATAATGCTGCTGCAATTCCAGGTATAAATTCCACCTGAGTGACAGAAAGGAGACACGCCTCTGCTTTATTGCTCTCAGCTCAACTTTTAGGTTTGCCTCACCCCTTTCCATTGCAAGAGCTGCAACTCGCAAAATTGTGACAATTTATGCCTGCTTGGGTAGATTCACAACTTAACCGGTTTTTGTGCTCACCCCCGCCACTGCGTCTTAGGTACATCTACAGAACTGACAACAAAACAAGGTCGTCGCAACTTCAAACCTACAAATCGCAACTTCAAACCTACAAATCGCACGCTCGGTGCTTTGCAGCTACTGGGCCTGCCTCACACCCCGCCACTGCACCGTAAAAGCTCAAATATACCACCTGTATAGCTTCACAATTCGAGAGAAGGTAGCGTGCAGAAAAACAATTCCCTGTATCCTCTTATGTATGCTTTTCTATGCAGCTACTGGGCCTGCCTCACCCCCCCCAGTGCCGCCTCTCTTTTTGCTGGCTGCCTCATCAATTGGGAGCTCATTGCCCAAGGCATCACTTGGAGCACACTCAATCTGCCGGTGCGTGCACATGCAAAGTGTGAATCGGCAAGTGCAGGGATGTGTCATACAAGCTTGAGCCACCATAACTACCAATGGAAATGTAATAAGTGCGATGAGGTGCACGATTACATCCCAATGATTGACATAAGTGATTGAACCCGCTTGTTGACGTAAGTGTGATGAGGTGCATGACTGCAACCCGCTGTTTGACATGTCATGTACGGAATGAGCAGGTCAAATACCTTTGGTGGACATTTCAGGTCAGGTTGGCGCTTGTGTGTGTTTGTGTGTGTGTGTTTATATGTGTGTGGTTGTGTGCAATGAGTCTGTGTGTTTGTGTGTCCTTGTGTGTGTACATGAGTTTGGAGTTCACAGGTTGGTGAAATTGACGTGTATTTAGAGGTCGTGTAAAGCTTGCTGCTCTTACTTCTCTTTTCCCTCTCCTGCTTTACCACTGTTTTGCGAATCCTCCATGCTAGCGAGGTATTCACACCCTCACACTCAAAAAGCGGCACGCGTTTGATTTCACACACACAGATTCAAACACGCATGCACTCACTTGCACACACATGGCACACACAGATATATACACACATATGCACACGCATGGGTATACACAGATATATACACACGTATGCATGCGCATGTTTACACACAGATACATACACACGTATGCACACACATGGGCACACACAGATATATACACACGTACGCACATGCATGCACACACAGAGATATATACACACGTGTGCACACGCATGGGTACACACATATATATACACACGTATGCACACACATGGGCTCACACACATGCACACGCACAGATATATACACATGTATGCACACACATCGGTACACACAGATATACACACGTATGCACACACATGGGCACACACACATGCACACGCACAGATATATACACATGTATGCACACACATGGATACACACAGATATATACACACGTACGCACACGCAGATATATACACACATATGCACACGCATGCACACGCACAGGTCACCTCAGGCTCGAGCTGGAGTGCTGGGTCTGTGTTGTGGATGCTAGCCCTAGACATCATCCTGTACTCCTTCCTTGCATGGTACTGTGACAAGGTACGCATACGACGAGGTTAGCTTAGCTCAGCATACGCATACGCATACAACGAGGTTAGCTTAGCTCAGCGTACGCATACGCATACAACGAGGTTAGCTGACCCTCTGAGATAATAAAGCACTTTAATCTTCTGGCGTGCTTCTCCAGTTCCGTCTGCTGCGACCCTCAGTTGTGTTGTATTCCTCTGTACTCTGTTCTTTGCAATGCCGCTTCATGCTTTTGTTCTATTTGACTCTCAGTTTCTTTGTGCTGTTCTCCTGCAGTGCTTGCTCGTGTTCTTTCTGTCTGCTACATCTCTTGTTGCTCTGTTTTACTGTTTTACTGTTGCTCTGTTTTACTGTTGCTCTGTTGCTCTGCTTTACTGTTGCTCTGTTTACTGTTTTACTGTTGCTCTGTTTTACTGTTGCTCTGTTTTACTGTTTTACTGTTGCTCTGTTTTACTGTTTGACTGTTGCTCTGTTGCTCTGTTTTACTGTTGTTCTGTTTTACTGTTGTTCTGTTTTACTGTTGCTCTGTTGCTCTGTTTTACTGTTGCTCTGTTTTACTGTTGCTCTGTTTTATTGTCCTGCGTCTCCGATGTCTCACATCAGAGTCTGCGTGCAAACCCTGTTACCATCTACATCAGCTTAAATGTTTGTAAACGTGTATCTGCCCCCCATATAGGCAAACCGAACACCTCTGTGTGTCGTGGTCAGTTAGGATGCTCTGTCAGAGATCATTTCTTGACTATTGCTCTTTATATTAAATCTGAGGATTATTCGTGTAAACCCAACCAGACATCAAATACAGGATGCATCTGCTTAAAATTACATTTGAATTAGTGACCAAGCTGGCTGCACACCCTGCCCTTTACGGGAATTAAGTAAAAAGTGTCACAGGCACTTGTGCCCTCAAGCGCCCCCTCAAGCGCCCTGCCTTGTATGTATGTTTCCTCTCTGCAATTTGGTGTATGTATGTCTGTATGTTGTATGTATGTTGTATGTATGTATGTCTCTGCAATTTGGTGTATGTATGTTTCCTCTCTGCAATCTGCAGGTGCTACCCACCGGCCACGGCCACACCCTTTCCCCCTTCTTCTTCCTCGACAAGCGGTACTGGGCCCCACACGATCACAGCAGCAGCCCCCCTGGCAGCATCAAATCTCAGCCGGGCACAGGCCACAGCATTTCCATCCCTGAAGGTGTGTCGAGGTGTGATTTTTTTGCAGCCTTCTTGGCAGCATTAAATTTCATTCAGGATCAGGCCATCCCCAGAGGTGTAATGATTTAATTAATTGCAGCAGCCCCCCTGGCAGTATCAAATTTCAACCAGGCTCAGGCCGCAGCACCTTCGTTGTTATAGTAGTACGATGTATGCTCAATGATAAGGCGCTGCCAGCATGTTTCGCGTACACAGAAGGCCTGTAATGTCATTCCCTAAGACTTGTTTAATTCAAAGTAACACATAATTCTGCATAATCTAACTTACACCCACACGCACATTTACATTTAAGCCAAAATCCCTCCCCCCCCCCTTACCTCACACAGGAGCACACACAAACACACAAGCGCACACACACATTCTTACACGCACCAGGCATTGCCAGCAGCAGCGGAGAAGACGCGGTAGCTATGGCAGCGGCTGCTGCTGCCTCCAAAGCTCGTCAGTCGAAAGGAGGGGTGGTTGTGCAACAGCTACGCAAGGAATTCTATACAACGCAGGTAATCAGACCCACTTAATATCTAGGTTACATTGTCGCTTAACTGCGCGCACGCAGAGGAGTCGTGTACCACATCACTGTTCATCTATTGACTGCCTTCAGCCATCAAACATTCACTCCTGCATTCATTTTAATGCAACATAAAAGGGGTGATGCTAAACACGCCGACTGATCGCTAGTTCACAATTTAATACAGAGAGGGGAGACGTAACATTTTGCTCATTTTTTCTATGTCATTGCATCATTGCATTATTCCCTTCTTCATGCAATCATTCTTTCATCAGTGATCCATTCATTGAAAGCAGGGCGATGTCAAGGTCGCCCTGGACAATGTGGATGTTGAGTTTGCTGGGGGGCGCATCACCGCACTGCTCGGCCACAATGGGTGAGGCGCTGGTGTGTGTATGTGTGTATGTGTGTATTTGTGTGTGTGTGTTTTTGTGTGTGTGTGTGGCTGTGTGTGTGTGTGTGTGGTTGTGTGTGTGTGTGTGTGTGTGTGTGTGTGTGTGTGTGTGGTTGTGTGTGTATGTGTGTGTGTGTGTGTGTGGTTGTGTGTGTGTGTGTGTGTGAAGTTGTTTCTTCTGTATTATTAGAGCCACATTTCTGCATTAATAATTTCTGGATTAAACTCTCGGTTCGGTTTTTCAGCATTGGCTAGGCTCGTATGCTTTAAGGTACCAACATGCTCATTCTCAACTAAACTCCCATGCACAAACTTATTGTACCGGGATGATGCATATCTGCAATGCCGGAAGACCACCCTCATGCTTCAACTCAAATAACTATGTTGATGTGTGTCTGCAGTGCTGGCAAGACCACCCTTGTTTGCAAACACAGGTTGATGTATGTTGATGCGTTTCTACAGTACTGGCAAGACAACCCTTGCTTACAAACACATATTAATGTATATTGATACCTTTCTGCAGCGCTGGCAAGACCACACTCATGCACATCCTCACGGGTCTCACCCCTCCCACCTCTGGCAACGCCTACCTCAACGGATTTGCTGTGAACACTGAGGTGAGTGCATGTTTGTGTAAGCAACAGGTGATCTGAGATTGGGTACAGCCGTTTCACAATTCCTTAAAGTTCTTATTTTGCTGTTCATGTTATAATTCACACTTTTGAACAGATAATAACGTAATTCGTCCCGATATTGAAATCTTAAAGCGGGCACACTAGGTCCTGAGCGCAGGTCACATGCCATACATTGTTAATTGTTATTGGGTGTGAAAATGTGCCTCCTTTATATAACCTGCTCAAAAGACTTCCAATTACAAGTAACTAACAAAGAATGGCACACATCCAAAAAAGCCCCAGTATTTCCCCCCAGCACAATATGTTGTGGCCTAGTAAAAATTCCTGTCTCACATCATAATCTAAACGCTGCACACAACTCCTGTCACTCGTAATCACAGCACAGATGGGGTCCAGTTCAAAACTGTGTCTCGCATCATAACCTGCACACTGCACACAACTCCTGTCACTCGTAATCACGGCGCAGATGGGGCCCAGTTTAAAATTGTGTCTCACATCATAACCTGCACCCTTCACACAAATCCTGTCACGCGTAATCACGGCGCAGATGGCGCGCATTCGTGAGAGCCTCGGAGTGTGCCCCCAGCACGACGTGCTGTGGCCTGATTTGACAGTGCGGGAGCACTTGCAGCTGTACGCTTCCATCAAGGGATACAAAGGAGCAGACGTGGTGCAGGTTGGTTTATAGATGGGTACAGGTTGGTTTATAGATGGATACAGGTTGGTTTATAGATGGATACAGGTTGGTTTATAGATGGATACAGGTTGGTTTATAGATGAATTGTGGTGCAGGTCAGTGAGTCTACGTAAGTACTACTGCAGGCCAGCATTCAGCGCAAGTGGCAGCACGCAGGGGAGCACCTGCTGCTGTATGCATAAAGGGATATAGTGGAGAGTAGATGTGGTGCAGGTCAGCATGCCTACGTAAGTACTTCTGCAGGCCAGCATTCAGCGCAAGTGGCAGCACGCAGGGGAGCACCTGCCGCTGTATGCATAAAGGGATATAGTGGAGAGATGTGGTGCAGGTTGGTGCAGATGAATACAGATCTAAATATTGTGGTGTGGGTCATGGTGTGTAGAGATGAAGGATTTACGGTGGAGCAGATGTCGTGCAGCTTGGTATAGATGTGCAGGTTGGTATAGGTAAGATGTAGGTTGATAGAATACAGAGTTATGGATCGTGGTGCAGGTCACGGTATGTAAAGAACTGTGCTGCAGATCGCGGCACAGGCCAGTATTGAAGACAAGTGGTGGCTCTCAGGTTAAAAGAAATACACAGTTAAGGATCGTGGTGCAGGTCACGGTATGTAAAGAACTGTGCTGCAGAATGTGTGCTCTTTGTTGTAGATGCATGCAGTGCTGCAGAATGTGGTGCAGGTTGGTGCAGGTTGGTGCAGCACAAAGCTGCAGGTCGCGGCACAGGCCAGTATTGAAGGCAAGTGGTGGCTCTCAGGTGACCAACCGCCTGTACGTGTCTACCAGAGAGTTTAGGGGGCGGATGCAGTGCAGTTTGGTATGAAGAGAGTGCAGCAGAGGATTCGTGACGCAAGCAGGAACGAAAATATGAATGGTACTGCAGTAATATTTTTGATGATGATCTGTACAAGTGTAGTGCTCTGCAGCAAAAACTGTGCGTGATGTGAGACAGGCACAGATGGTTTTGTTGATTTTGATCACAATATCCTTGTCAAACATGCGTTCTGTAATCAAAGTGCAGGTCGCGCTAGAGGCTGGGGAGTTTTAGTAGGCTTATCACAAATCACCGCCAGACAGGCAATCTGTCTAGCCTTATCTGTGTGTTTTTTTCTCTATCCAATGCGCAGGTTGCGCGAGATGCCGGGGAGCAAGTTGGCCTGATTACAAAAATGGACAGCCAGGCTGGTGATCTGAGTGGTGGCCAAAAGCGCAAGCTCAGTGTGGCCATCGCCTTCCTGGGTGACCCTGCTGTGGTGCTTATTGATGTGCGTGAATATGAGCGCATCAATGATCTTACCAGGCCTGCTGTTGTTCAACCTACTTGTGTGCGCATGTGTGTATGTGTGTGCGTGTGTGTGCGTGTGTGTATGTGTGCGTGTGTGTATATGTGTGTGTTTTTGTGCAGATCCATTTGTTTCCTTGCCTCCTGTACAGTTGCGCTGAAATTTGTCCGTGGCTGGCAGATGGCGTTTGTGGTGTCGTTGTTTTTGTATAATTAATGGTAAAGGTTTTCTCCAACTGCAATATACGCACCAACTCTCTCCACGCCATTCCCTCATATTGCTCTATTCCATGTCCGATATCTGATCATTGTGTTCCTTTGCTTGACGTCCATCACCTGTTGTGTATGACCCATGCTGGACGTATTGAAAGGGACGGAGACCCTATCACGGGTATCTGGTGTTACATCGCAATTAATGAGGGGGCGATAATAACGGCCAAAGCAGCTGGCCGAAGGAACAATTAATAAGAGCAACTGACTAACCGAACTGGCATACACAGACATGAATATACACAGAATATAAATGAACTCATTCCCCAACACCACTCTGCTGACCTCAGACTTAGATCCTATACATTATGCATCATTTTGGCTTAATAGAAGCCAAGCTCACTTCCCTTTGCTCCATGAAACAACAATTACTTCTCTTTGTTGTGCTACCGCAGGAGCCAACCTCAGGCATGGACCCCTACACACGCAGGTGTGAGCAGATGCACATCGCACATATGCACGTAACTGCTCTGTATAAGAAAAAAATAGATCTCGATCATGACTGCGCTGGTAATGGAACACCCGGCGTGATGAAGGTAAGGAGCTTTTGTGCGTGATGGAGATTTCACATGCGCATGCAGACACGCTCAGAAGCATGCACAAACAAGCATACAAACACGCCGTGGACGTTTTGACAAGTACACGAAACATATAGGAAAAGAATAGAAAACTGACAGAAGATTGCGCCGGTAGTGGTAACACATCCAGTGCAGATAAGGGAATGAGCATGTTTGTGCCAGCACATGAAAAAGGCTCCTTACCACCAAAATCAATTAACTGGCCATGAATGTACTCATACGTACACATCCACGCAAACAAACATGGCACCTTAAGTAAGGAAACTCACATACGCACGTTAGGGGCAATTCGGGGCACGGGTAGCTTATATCTAGTGTGCTTGTGCTAAGTGAGTGATCATGGCTGCAACCTTCAATGATTAGGAAGCGCTGCACAGATAGCGCAAGTCCTATGTATTGCAGATATCAATGCTTCTTGCTCACTTGAGAGCTGTTTGGAGCTTCTGAGACCTTGCTTTGCTTGAATGCCAGGGGTGCGTATGGAGGCATGCCCGCCCTGAGTGCAGCACTTCAGCTACTCGTTAAGATATTGGGCTGATACCCTGAAAGAAAAAATGAGAGATTTTTTAACTGAACTTGCTAACAGAGTTGTGTTAGCAACGTTATGTGAATAGAAACGTCTCGTTCTGTTCACCTCCCCCTTCCCTGCTCTGATGAGGCACTACTTGTGGGTGACCTAATCTGCCCAAACCTTGATTATTTGCATGTCCTGTATGCACTATGGGACGTACCCTTGTCACAAAACTTTATGCTTACATTGGGTATTGCCATCACTTCTTTCCTTTTTTCGAATAATTTCAGGTTCACCTGGGAGCTCATTCGCAGTAACAAAAAATCTATGCTTGCGTTTTGATTTTGCCGTCAATTTCTTTCCCTTTTTTGAACTCTTTTAGGTTCACCTGGGAGCTCATTCACAGTTACAGAAAATCTTTGCTTGTTTTTAGGTTTTGCCGTCACTTCTTTCCCTATTTTGAACTCTCTTAGGTTCACCCGGGAACGGAATCGCAGCTACAGAGGCCGAGCAGCGGTTGTCACAAAAATCTACGCTTGTGTTTGGGTTTTGCTGTCACTTCTTTCCCTTTTTCGATAAATTTCAGGTTCACCTGGGAGCTGATTCGCAGTTACAGAGGCCGATCAGCGGTTGTGCTCACCACTCACAGCATGGAAGAGGCTGATGTGCTGGGAGATGATGTTGTGATCATGGTGAGTTGTGTCGTCTTGTGAGGTTTTTACATCATGCACCGTTTCATGCCCGGCAAGAAAAAGTGCTGGGAGATGATGTTGTAATCATGGTGAGTTGTATCGGCTTGTGAGGTACACACGTGTTTACATCTCACACCCTTCCATGCCCGGCGAGAAAATGTGCTGGGAGATGATGTTGTAATTATGGTGAGTTGTATCGGCTTGTGAGGTACACACGTTTTACATCACACACCCTTTCATGCCTGGCAAGCAAATGTGCTGAGAGATGATGTTGTAATCATGGTGCGCTGTGTCGTCTTGTGAGGTACACACGTTTTACATCACACACCCTTCCATGCCCGGCGAGAAAATGTGCTGGGAGATGATGTTGTAATCATGGTGCGCTGTGTCGTCTTGTGAGGTACACACGTTTTACATCACACACCCTTTCATTCCCAGCAAAAAAATGGAAAATGGAAAAATGGAAAAATGGAAAAATGGTGAGAGAAACAGCACAATCCTTTCATAACCGACCAAATTTCCAAATGAGCAATGACAAAAATGACCAATGATTGAACATTCTTCTGCTGACAATGCACAGGGTGCTGGTCGTGTGGCCGCCAGTGGCACCCCTATGGAACTCAAAGCTGCACACGGAGAAGGCTACACCCTCACCCTCTCCCTCTCACGTACACCCCCGCCCCCTCCCACTCCTTCCAACTCCTACAACCAACTGGCTGGAGCTGCTGGCATTTCAGCTGCCTCAGGTGTGCAAAACAGTTGATGGTTGATGGTTGGCATACGAGATGCAGGCAATCCTTTGGTTCTGATCACACATCATGTCATGTATTTGCCGGAGGTGCTGCCTTCAAGCACACTGCTGAATGCGTTCAGGCATTTCGTCAATCAGGTCAGTTACATCATCTGGTAGAAAATGATCACCAATCAACAAGTATGCATAGGCATGAGGTGTCAGTTAAATCGTGAACTGACGGATGCATTGCACGCACAACACAACGCTAGCTGAAATGACAGAAAGCCTTACGATTCATCTTCATGCAATAGGCACACTCCATGTCCAGAAGTGTCACATGCCAAGTCCAGAAGTGAAACCATCTAAACCATCTAACCATCTAAACCATCTAAACCATCTAAACCATCAAAACCATCTAAACCACCTAAACCACCTAAACCATCTAAGCCATCTAAACCATCTAAACCATCTAAGCCATCTAAATCACCTAAACCATCTGAACCATCTAAACCATCTAAACCATCTAAACCACCTAAACCACCTAAACCATTTAAACCATCTAAACCATCTAAACCATCTAAACCATCTAAACCCTAACCACATTCCTTGTCCAGGAGTATGACGTCCCTTGTCCAGACGTGTCATATAACATTTAATATGACTCATATTTCATGTCCAGAAGTGTCACACGCCAAGTCCAGAAGTGACCCTTGTCAGAAATGTTATAGAATATGACGTCCCTTGTCCAGAAGTGTCATATAACATTAAATATGACCCATACTCCATACCCAGAAGTGTCACATTCCATGTCCAGAAGTGTCACATGCCAAGTCCAGAAGTGTCACTCCAATCAAGCGCTGTAACGTGCTGCGCGCATATAGAACGGAAAGTTTAGATGGCTTACTCATGTTCTCTCATGCATAATCTCACACAGCAGCAAGGCATTGGGGCTTTCATGTGTGCCTGCCACCTATTATGTAACCAGTTGGCCATGAGCAACCAACTGTTAGAAAGGCAACCAAGCATTTTACCTAATACATTACCAGCTCGGCATAGGCAACCTACCGTTAGATAGGCAACCAATCATTGTACGACCACCTGTTCCAGCCAGACAACAGGGGGAAAATACCCCTGAGTATGGTGATGTAAATAGTGCCTGTTTTGTGAGTGTTTTTCTTGGCAAAGCGGTGAGGGCTCAATCACGCTCCCAACGTTTTTACCAATGTGGTTATTGTGTGTGTGTGTGTGTTTTTCTTGTGTTCAGGGGCACTTGACGAAGGGGAAGGAGGACCTCTGCCTTCCTTAAGCATGGCCTTTGCGGCGTCAACTACAGCTGCTGGGAGGGTGGAAGAAACTGAGGCCCTTGTCCGGGTGTGTCTGTTCTTGCATATACCGTACCAAAATTTAATCATCCCGCACCCCCAAAAAAAATATTTAGTTTTGCAAATCCGCAACCAATCCGCACCCCCTTCAATATTTATTATAATCCAATCCGCAGGCCATTTTTAAGCCATTCTCACCAATTTAGGCCATTTTCACCAATCCGCAGACCTAATATTATTTATTTAATTTTCTGTCCGCACTTAGCCGCACCCCTCAAAAACATTATTTTTGCGGGGTGATATAATTTTGGCACGGTAACAAAGAATCCTCTCATGAGCACTGAAAATACTTTAACACATGGACCGCAATTTGAGGCACCAAAGCAGGTGCATTTCTGACATGGTGTACATGAAATGTGCATTGCCATCATGTGCATGCGTTGTGCGTGAGAGAACACGCCTTTGTCGGAGCAGTATGAGGTACCCAGTACCTAGGAAGCTCCTGTCTCTATCAATGTGAGGCAGGGTGTGTTACTGTGTCGTCTACGCCTGTCGCTCAATTTCCTATGATCGTCCTTCCTGAGATCATTCTGTGATTTTGAAGGCAAGCCTAAAGCACCCTCCACATAATTGTCCGTGGCTCTGGGCGCATTCCTAGTTCCATTCATGGGCTTAGGTGCTGCTTACACCAAACTACATTATGCCTACATTCAGACCTTCTCCGTGCTCGCAAAAAATCTTAACACTATCAGCAATTGTCAACACTATCAGCAAATGTCAACATAGTATTGTCATACTCCCTCTGCTTTGTAGAGGCACGTCCCAGACGCTCAACTGCTCCGCAGCTCTGGGGGGGGACCGCGCAGCATCACTGGCAGCAGGGGAGATGCATCTGTTATGGGTGTCGGTTGGGATGCAGGTGCGTGTGTTTGTGTGCTTGTTTGTGCACTTGTGCTTTCACCAAGCCTCTCTCTCTCTCTCTCTCTCTCTCTCTCTCTCTCTCTGTGTGTGTGTGTGTGCGTGTGTGTGTGTGTATTCGTGCTCCTTTTTCCCCCCTCTGACCACAATCTTAACACACTTTTACACAAACACACAAACACAGGTGAAATGGTGTTCCAGCTGCCTCGATTCGATGCTCCCCTTTTCCCACCTCTTTTGCGGGAGCTCGACGCTGCTGTAGAAGCCACCACCGCCGTTGCAGAGACAGGCAATGCTGCTCTTCAAGGTATGTGAACATTCTGCACTCTCTCCTTTTTATAATCAAACGTCGAGGAAACGCTTACGGTCCTCCTTTTTCTAAGACGTGATGTCTATATTGGCAGCAACCACCTGAAATCAGTTGCCATTATATTTTGGCCATTCCTAAACCACACACCCCATTTTCGGTCCTGCCTCGTGCCAACAAAAAACATTATAGCATGCACCACATCTTTGTGTGGAGCTGACTCCTCCTGATGCCAACTAATTTTGTTATTTTGTGGTGGATGAGTGTCGGCTGTACACAATACGAAAGTGGCTCCTTTTCTTTTTTTCACCGGTGTGAATCACCAGTGTAATCACCAGTGTGAAACACCTGTGTGAATCACCAGTGTGATCACCAGTAAGAGTCTTCAGTGTGAGGAATATTTTCCACTGTCTGTACACTTCTCTCTTTTTCAGGGTTGGCAGAACCATGCATATTTGGTATACATACGGTAATCTTGGCAGGGATATCATCAAATATACAGTCGTATATGGCGTGAGTATGCGGTTCTGGCCAGCCCTGCTGTTTTTCATTGAAGCACACACGCTTGGAAGATAAAGTCCTTTTACACGTTATGCCTCTTGTGCAGCGTTGCCTATGGAGCACAACAGCAGCAGCAGCAGTAGTAGCAGCAGTAGAAGCAGCAGTAGTCATAAATGAACACCAACGCACACAAAGCTCAAGAGCTGTCAAACCTGTGTTGCTTTGCAGACTTGGACAGCGCTGTAAGAAGCAGCAGTAGCAACAACAATTCAAGGGTGGCAAACCTGGGGAGGTTGGGAGTGAGCAGCTATGGTCTGAGTGTGACGACTCTTGAGGAGGTATGCTGGGAGCATGTGTGTGTATGCGTGTGCGCGTGTGTGTATTTGTTTTTGAGTGTGTGTGTGAGTGTGTGCGTGTGTGCGTGTGTGTATGTGTGTCCGCTGTTATGCACAAGTCTTTTTGGTCACACACACACACACACACGCACACACACATGCACAAACACACATGCACGCACACATTGAACACACACACATGCACACGCACACACTCCGTGTGACCTCAGGTCTTTCTCAAAGTCACAGAGGAGAACACAGACTACCAGGTCCAGAACTTTGGAGCAGAGTCCGAAATGGCTTCTGTGAGAGGAGGTGGGCAGAGCTGTAACACACATGTACTGTATAACGACGCAAAGCTGTTACGCATATGCATAAACACGACGTACAAAGACGCAAAGCTGTAATGCATATGCATACACGCGACGTACAAAGGCGCAAAGCTGTTATGCATATGCACGCACGCAATATACAAAGACGCAAAGCTGTTATGCATATGCATATACGCGACGTTCAAAGATGCAAAGCTGTTACGCAAATGCATACACGCAACGTACAAAGATGTTAAGTTGTCACGCATATTCATACACGCAACGTACAAAGACGCAGGACTAGAAAGTAGCAAAAACTTGTATGTTTACACGCGCAGACGCAAATACACGCACACACAAGTATGGGCATGTTTTACTAAACATGCTCAGAGACACACACACACACACACACAAATATGCAGGAGCTGCCATGCAAGGAAACAGGGCAGAGAGGGAAGAAGCAGAAGGAGAAGTCGATGGGGAGGGCCTTGCACTTCTGCGCCCTCAGCACAAAAGAGAAATGCATCCTCAACAGCTGCAGCAGACAGACCAAGAGCAACATACTGCGCAGCAGCCTCAGCCTCACCCACCCCTGCAAGGCCTTGCCCTGCTGCAGCAGCAGCTGAGGGCGCTTTTAACAAAACGTGCGCTGTGCGCGGCGCGAGGACGCCTCACGCTCATCACGCAGCTGGTGGTGCCTCTCCTGCTGGTAGGGCTGCCTGTGAGCGCGTATGGTGTGTGTGTCTGTGTGTGTGTGTGTGTGTGTGTGTGTGTGTGTGTGTGTGAGCGCTGCGTTGGCATCGCTTGAACTTGAACCCTACCAGTAAAAGCCTTGCACACAGTTCACACATAGGTATTGTGCTTGCATTCGCCACTAGCAGTTAAGCACACACACGCACACGCACGTACACACACGTACACACACGCACACGGACACACACAGGTGTACCTGTCCCTATGGGTCACCTCGTTGTCCGTCAAGTCTGCAGACAAACCTGCAGTCTCCCTCAATCGCGACTCAGTGCTGGGAGGACAGCCCAGCATCCTTTCTGTTGCATCAGGCGTGAGAGATGCACCTGCACAGCTGGATGCTTGGCTGCAAGCATATGGGGAGGTGAGACTGTTTTTCAGGCTGACTGATTTTGTCTATGCGTTCACCTTTTTTGATGTGTTCAGCTGATGTGTTCAATGCTTAATTTTTTGTGTGGAATGGCGGTGAGTTTTTAACAAGGACTAACTGCTATGAAGCCAGGGTCCTCGCAACTGCCAAGACTAGAAGCAAAAAGACAGGAAAGTGAAGCTCAGACTGAGAAGAAAGAGTGAGGACCAAGGGACTTTTCTATGAAAAACCTGTCACAAACAATCATGGTACCAGCTTAAGCATGGATCGCAGACATGAGGCACGATAAAGACATGAGCTAAGATACACTGTACATGACTGTATTATGTATTATGTATCTTTCCCTGCTAAGTATAGCGTGCAGACACTGTGACTACGGACAAGTGTATGGTTATGGCCAACTTTGGTCATGCACTGCCAGCTAGGGGTATATGTAGGGTTGGCCGGAATCGTATACATAATCCGTATATGACCGTCTATTTGGTAATTCACTGCCTAACGTAAGTATATACACCATATATATATGGTTCTGGCCAACCCTAGGTATATGAGCTGTTTTATTCGTACAGATGAGCAGGGAGCTGTTTTTAATGGTGCTGTATAGACTCCTCTATCTAGGATGATCTCCCTTTGCTCTACCTCCTCTCGCACATTTGAAACACCATTGATGCTCTAGTTGCACCATTGATAATGCTCTACATGATTGATGATGCTTCACACCATTGATGATGCTCTACACCATTGATGATGCTCTACACCATTGATGATGCTCTACACGATTGATGATGCTCTACACGATTGATGATGCTCTACACCATTGATGATGCTCTACTCGATTGATGATGCTCTACATGATTAATGATGCTCTAGTTGCACCATTGATGCTTTAGTTGCACTATTGATGCTCTACAAGATTGATGATGCTCTACATGATTGATGATGCTCCACACGATTGATGATGCTCTACACCATTGATGCTCTAGTTGCGCCATTGATGCTCCAATTGCACCAGCCGCCTCGAGGGCTGTACAATTAGGGGCAACCTCGCTAGAAACAACACTCCCACACCACTGTCTGCATTCTTCACACCGTCTCTCCTCCACAGCTTTTTGTTTGCTTTTTCACACAGATATTTGACTTTAACTACTCCAAGCCATTTTGAAAAGGGCACCCGAGCGCGTCTCAACATGCGATCCGCTTTCATACCGATCCGCACCTTTCTCACAAGTCTTTTATGTGAATGCAAGACAATCCCACACAATCCCGTCCCTTGATGATTTTGCACGCAGAATTCTGGCGCCAGCTTTGTAATTAATTAGGCGAAATCCGCCCCAAGTACGCCCGAACTCTGACCCAATTATGCGATTGGGGAATTCCTACAAGACGATCCCACACAATTCCTTCCCTTGATGATTTCGCACGCAGAAATCTGGCGCCAGCTGCTCCAAGCTGCTCCAACCGTTTCAAAAAGGTCCCCTCGCAAGCCCTGATTGCGATCCACTCCCCCACCTGCCCGCACATTGCCTGCTTCAAACATTACCGCGTGCAGGGATTCGACTCCGGCTGCACCAAGCTGTTCCAAGGGGGGTCCCTGCAAGGGACTCTGGACGGTCTTTTGCTCGACCATTGGTACTCCAGTGACGACCTGCCCCATGGTGAAGGCGCCAGCGCAGAAGGAGGTGCAGAAAAGGAAGGGGGAGCGAGGATTGCAGCCTCCCCAACCACCTCTTCGTTGTACACGCAGCGATCCCAGCAGCTCCAGACTGAGCCCCACACAAATGAAGCACTACAGCAGCAACCCCAGCACACCTCTGCAGCGCTACAGCAACAGCCACAGCAAATATTCACTCACAACAGCCACAGCAAGTATCCACTCACAACAGCCACAGCAAATATCCACTCACAACAGCCACAGCAAATATCCACTCACAACAGCCACAGCACCTCCGTCCGCAGCCACCATCCACGTTCACTCCGATGGTCCCATGACCCAGCTGACTCAGCGGACTCAACCGATTCAACAACCACTCCAACTGACGACCTCACAGGTCTCTCCTCTCGTCGTACAGACACAGCAGCACACACCGTGTCTGGCCACCCTCAGCACCCCCACTGGCCCTCGCCCGCGTATGACGCCCTGCACGTGGAGGCGCTGCCGTCATTGCAAGACTGGCTGCGTGGCAGCAGCAGCAGCAGCAGTGGCAGCAGCAACATTGACAGTGACGTGAACATAAGAAGTGTCAGTTACAGTGCAATTGGTAAAAGTGGTGGGGGCAGTAGCGGTGGCGCAGGCAAGAGCGGTGCAGGAGCAGACGTGGCAGACGCTGCGACAGACCTAGGGGAAGCAGCTTCAGCTTCAGCAGCCTCCACGGCAGCGGCAGACAAGAGCGTCGCCTTTTCAGTAGCAGAAGGAGCGGCGGCAGCGGTTGCACCAGGGGGTGATGCTGCAACGGTGCGGCTGGCCCTTTTAGTCAATCAGACTGCGGTGTGGGGCATACCAGCAGCGCTGAGCAGCGCCAGCACGGGGCTGCTGCATTATTTGGAGGAGGCTGCTGGTGTTGGTGCCGGTGCTGGTGCAGGGGCTTCATTCAGGGTAGGTGTGGGGTTGTGCGTGCGTGTGTATGTGTATGTCTGTGTGTATGTTTTTGTCTGTGTGTGTGTCAATTTAATCCCTTTCTTCGTTATAGCAAGAAAGCCAGTGTGGATGTGTCACTTGAACATGGCCCAACAATGCTAAACAAACATGGCACATGTTTACTGTGTGGCATAAGACTGAGCGAGTATTGAATGCAAACCAAAAGCGTGCCTACCAGTAAACAGTGTCAAACATGGCACCAACGAAGTTATACAAACATGGTACCAACGGAGTCCTTGATGTGGATAAAGACCTCACACACACACACACACTCACACACACACGCACACACACACGCACACACACGCACACACACGCGCACACACACGCACACACACACGCACACACACACGCACACACACACCCTGAACTTGACCACAAACCACAGGTGACCAACCACCCACTGCCCATCCTTCCCACCGAAGCCGCTGCACGTGTGCGCCAAGACGCGTCTGCGCTGCTGCTTGTGGTGTGCCTTACGCTGGCCGCCTCCGTACTGTCTGCTTCGTTCTCTGTGTTCCTCGTCAGGTGCGGTTTGGTCATAAAATCAGCATGGTGTGATCAGTCTGCGTGGTGTGGATCAGGCAGCACAGTGTGATCAGTCAGTCAGCATAGTGTGATCAGTCTGCGCGGTGTGGATCAGTCAGCACAGTGGCATCAGTCTGCATATTCTTACCAGCCATCGTGGTGTGCATCAGTCGGCATGGTGTGATTAGTTAGCCATCATAGTGTCGCTATGGGGTGCGCATCACCAGGCAATATATCCGCTGTCCTTCACTCTCTGCTTTGTGGCTGATACCCTTTTGGCCGGGTAAATACTTTATATCCTGAGCCCATTGGCAAACACCACATTGCGCTTGCATGCGTGTTGCATACGGTTGGCCAGAACTAGGTATCTATATGGTGCATGCACTGCATTTTTGGCAGGGAAATCACCAAACATTCGGTCACATACGCTGCATTCATATGGTTCTGGCCAACCCTACAAACAACACACCACGCTTGCATGCCTGTTGCGTAGGGTTGGCCAGAACTAGATATCTATATGGTGTATGTAGGGTTGGCCAGAACCGTATGTATATACCGTATATAACCGTATTTTTGATGATTTCCCTGCCAAAATACCGTATATACACCGTACATATATGGTTCTGGCCAACCCTAGGTGTATGCACTGCATTTTGGGCAGGGAAATCACAAAATATTTGGTCACATGCGCTGCATTCATACGGTTCTGGCCAACCCTACAAACAACACACCGCGCTTGCATGCCTGTTGCTTAAACTTACAAAAAGAGAGCCAGCAGCTCCACTCGCTTCCAGCCGGAGGAGAGAGATAGTGGAGCCGCTGGCTTTCTCTCTCCCTGTAAGTTTGTGCAATAGAAGTGCAAGAACCGAGTGTTGGTCAGTATTGGGCCCGTAGTTGTAAGCCTCGTCAAGAGAGGGATCCAGCCATGAGCCGGAGGACGAGCTGGAGGAGAGTGGAGCCTCCTCTTGACGAGACTTACAGCTACGGGCCCAATTCTGACCAACAATCAGTTCTTGCACTTCTATTGCACAAACTTACAGGGAGAGATAAAGCCAGCGGCTCCACTCTCTCTCTCTCCTCCAGCGCGGGGCTGGAGCCCCCTCTCTTGGATTGAAGGCTTTCGACTGCTGATTGACCCTCAGTCTTAACACCTTCACCACAGGTCGTTATGGTGAAGAAACCCTCTCTTGTGGCAAAAGGCTTCCGACTGCTGATTAACCCTCAGTCTTGCATCCTTCACCACTGTAAGGTTGTTATGGTAAAGAACCCCCTCTCGTGACAAATGGCTTCCAACTGCTGATTAACCCTCTGTCTTAACACCTTCACCACAGGTCGTTATGGTGAAGAACCCTCTCTTGTGACAAAAGGCTTCCAACTGCTGATTAACCCTCAGTCTTGCATCCTTCACTGCAGGTCGTTATGGTGAAGAACCCCTCTCTCGTGACAAAAGGCTTCCGACTTATGATTAACCCTCAGCCTTAACACCTTCACCATAGGTCGTTATGGTGAAGAACCCTTTCTCGTGACAAAAGGCTTCCAACTGCTGATTAACCCTCAGTCTTGCATCCTTCACTGCAGGTCGTTATGGTGAAAAAACCCTCTGTTGTGTATGGTTGGCCAGAACCATAAATATACGGTGTATATACGGTATTTTTGGCAGGAAAATCACCAAGTATACGGTCATATACGGTGTTTATATACGTTCCTGGCCAACCCTACTCTTGTGACAAAGCTTTCGACTGCTGGCCTGTTGCTCATTGCTGCCCAAAACTCAATTCTTGCGCGTGCCTGTTGCTTGAACATGCAGAGAGAGGGCCAGCGGCTCCACACACCTCCAGCTCGTGGCTGGTACCCCCTCCTGGCTATACTGGACTTCTAACCTTGCCTGGGATCTGGTGCAATACAGCATCTCTGCCACAGGGATCCTGCTGCTTGTGGCGTGGTACCAATTGCCACAGTACACTGGGCCTAGGTGTGTGTGTGTGTGTGCGTGTGTGGATGCGTGTATGTGTGTGTATTTGTGTATGTGGGTCGAATGTAGCTTTCTTCACGCTATGCATAGAACCTAATTTAGTTTGGTATTCAAGTAGCAGGCATCTGCTGCTTGTGGCATGGTACCAATTGCCACAGTGCACGGGGCCTAGGTGTGTGTGTGTGTGGGTCGAATGTAACTTTCTTCACGCTATGCATAGAACCTGATTTAGATTCGGTGTTCAAGTACCGGGCATCTGCTGCTTGTGGCGTGGTACCAATTGCCACAGTACACGGGGCCTAGGTGTG
>Ga0307974_1000694_pt1 | contig 21523 bp, 19 predicted proteins | sample OrgLakmetagen784_FD_201812 | JGI IMG/M metagenome (GOLD analysis project Ga0307974, IMG submission 201812) | Saline water microbial communities from Organic Lake, Antarctica - #784 | ecosystem: Environmental > Aquatic > Non-marine Saline and Alkaline > Saline | place: Antarctica: Organic Lake... | reverse complement strand
TATCCTATCCTACCCCGAAGACAACAGCTTCTATATCTACGAACCATGGCACTGGCGCTTTGTTGGCCGAGACCTCGCCCGAGACCTCAACCGTGACGACGACCGCACCTTCTACACCATGGACCAACGAGAGATCAACAAGTACCTATTAGAGATTTTTGATTAGAAATTTACAAATCCGTAAAAATTTTATTCTACCACCCCTTTCCGGCACAGCTTTTTATATCGACGATAATAACCACCAAGATATGTAGCGGCTGCAAGCCAAATGGCACAGATTGCAAAAAAGACAGCCGGAATCGCTCCACCTGTTCCGCCTATAATAATTGCCAAACCAAATGCCGTACCCGGATCGGATAAATCAGCAAAAATAAATTGAAACCCATAATAGACAGAAAGTATTGCTAGTGGTGTTAAAATAAGCAAAAAGACGCCGCTGTAAATTAACAAAAACAAACGGGTGCCTGTACAAAATTCAGTGTTTTATTCATGGTTCCTATAGAGGATACAGGCTCTTGGCATTAGCAACTAGCTGACCCCTCACCTGCTCAGCAGGCTCTCCTTTCTAAGTGCGCAGCACAAAGCATCAAAATAGTAACTGTGCCCCACTTCGGCCTGTTCGTTAGTAAACTTACATCGGCCGTCCTCGCTCTCGCTCGGAACAGATAAAAAGCAAAACTGTTTGCTTTTTATCCATCCATTTTCATATTTCTGTTGTTGAAGTATAACTGCGCTGCGTTCTGCAATAATTGAAGTCTTACTACTTCGACATCCAGGTTTTTAATTTCTGCAATTTTTTTGTATACCTCAACAACCATATAAGGTTCGCAGCGTTGGCCGCGGTGCGGGACTGGAGCTACGTACGGGCAGTCGGTCTCGGCGTGGATCATATCGAGCGGTGCGTACTGCACCACATCGAGATAGTCTTGAATACCTGGCTTATGGGCTGGAAATGTCACCACCCCGGTAAACGAAATGGTGTACCCCATATCAAAAAATGCTTTGGCTTGCTCGATTGTACCGGCGTAAAAGTGGGCGTTACCGGGTACTGTAGCTTCATTTCTAAGGATATCGAGTGCGTCGTCGTAGGCATCCCGCTTTCCTCCCTTGGGGTTGTTACGCAGGTGCAGCATTAATGGCTTTTTGACTTCATTAGCCAGTGCAATTTGCGCCAAAAACACATCCCGCTGCTGTTCATAGGTATCTTCTGCATTGTGACAATAATCAAACCCGCACTCTCCTATCCCGACTGCCTTTGGGTCGAGCGCGAGGGCTTTGTAGAAATCGTAGTCAAATTCTGGCTCTGCTACCTTGGCACCATGATCATCTGGATCAACATCAATCACGCTACACGGATGCACGCCGACCATAGCCCAGGCGTGTTCGTATTGATTAGCCAGCTCGACTGCCAGCTGACTGGTTTCTTTGCGGGTCCCAATGTTAACCATACCAACTTCTTGTTGTGCACACGCAGTAAATACTTCTGCTCGGTCAGCGTCAAATTGTACGAGATTGAGATGCGCGTGGGTGTCTAGGTATTTCATGACATTGAATCGTACACATTCTTCCTAAAGCTGTACAGACCAATTACCTTAATAGTTCCATCTGGCAACGTTAATAAAAACTCATCAATTCTGTGGAATAAAACGGGAGGGAAATCTTTGTGGTTCTGGGTTGCTAAGTATAAGGGGTAGCGATTATTTTCACGGGCATACTTACTTAACTGCGCAGCAATCAACGCATCTGCAATGCCAGTATGCTTGTTGTCTGACTTCAGATATATACCTGCTATCTTTAGGGCCCGATCAAAAATATCACTATCTGAAGATAGTACTAGATTGTTTTTACCACATAGTTTCTGGAGTAGGTTTTCACCAGCCTCGACATCGCGTAGTCCTCTTAAAAACTCAAAGCGAATTGTTTGCTCGGTTATAGAGGCGATATGTAAGGATGATAGAGCATTAAAAAATTTACTAAACGATTCTGGGTTTTTAGTTGTATCAATTAGCACATTGGTGTCCAATAAGACTGAACTACCGGCTGGAATCTCCAACTGTTTCTCTATTTCCGTCATTATCTTCATTAGCTATGATATCTTTGCCAACTTTTTTAGCCAGTTCAAAGATCTCTTCATTCCAGGTATAGACGGAGGTATTTTTGCTCTCGCTAGTGCTCATATATAAATTATACACTAGTGTCCACTCAATTTTAAGTAATTAAAACAGCTTCCAAATATCTGGATCTTCTTCGCCGTCGAATTTGAAGAAGACGGTGCCTTTGAGGTCGTACTCTTCTGCCAAATCAAGTTTATCTTTGGCTGCCTTGGCATCACCCCACGTCAGCATGCGGACCGGGATCTCGATATTAGCGATGGTTGCGACCAGCAGAGCTTTGGCAGCGGCTTCGTACCCTTTTGGAGTACCTTCAGGGGTTGGCAATTGGTCGAGCACTTTCCAGACTGAATCTTCTGGGAAATACGTGATGACAGCTTCACCGCCGTCAGTCCGCCCGATGGGGACGTTGTAAATATCATTTGCCAGTACCACTGCGCGCGAGTGGTCGACTGAGGCTACTGGCGTGTAGCCCTTATACCACTCTGACGCCACGGTTACATCATAGGCTCGACCATAGGTTGGGATGCCGAGCAAAATTTTATCAGCATCAATATCCTCCAGCGCAAATTCGAGCACGTGCTCGACCCAGTCAATATCGGCTACCGGGTTATACGGCAACCCTTTTCGTTTATCATTAAAGTACAGGTCAGCTCGTTGCTGGTCGTAGGTCATCAACTCGACAACGTCGCAATGTTCGTTGATAGCCTCATAATCATTGGCGTACTCGATTTTGTCTGGTACGTCTCGCCACCGATGTTCGGGTCGCATGCGGGCTTCAACTGTACACGTGAGAGTGTCACGCCCAAGCGCACGGTTGAGGTCTTTTAAGAACCGTGAATAGTCATCGATGGTCTCTGCCCATTTGTTTTCAAAGTCGATATTAATCCCATCGTAATTATTATCATCGACCAGGTCTTCAATGTCATCAATCAGATTATTGCGGGCGCGACGATCTGATAACACGGCATGAATCCCCTCGCCGTCAAACCAAGCAATCGTCGGTATCACCTCGACCCGCTGATCATCCGCCTCATCAAGTAAATCCTCCCAGACACCACGATCTAGGTCGACTTTCGTGACAATGTCTCCTCCGCCTGCAATCTCGTACACAAAGGGATATAGGATATCGATATCCTTCATGTTATCGATCACCGATTCTACGCCAGACTCACTAGTCCAGTACGGCACCCAACCGCCAACTTCAGGGCTAGCCGCCTTAACGAGGGATGGAAATAACACCCAAAACAACAGTAAACCAAGCACGAGCATTATCGCACCATCACCCAGCTTTTTTAACCAGAAGTTCTTCATACTATCTATGACGTATGATGACGAAGCTTCTTTCAAACTATTACAAAATAATCTCTAGCAGCTCTTCTAGTGTCTCCTTTCCAGTGTGCTCGGGTATAAAATGACCGTAACCGGTGAACATACGGACATCAGCGGCAGGAAGGGCGGCGGTAATGAGGTTTCGTGACACGACCGCTTTGTCCGAATCGTTGTCACTGGTCATCACAATAAGCTGTGTTCGATCGGTGATCGTGGGATCGATGGTAAATTCACAGAAACCGGTTTCGTTTGTCCGCAAAGGATCAAGTGACGGAGCGACGAGGATCACTCGGGCTGGCGATGCTTCAGGATGTTCAGACAACCACCGTAGCAAAAATCCACCACCCATACTGTGTCCGATCAGGGTTGTGTCGGATAAAATATCAAAGCGTTCAAATTCTCGTTTCCAGCTTTCGTACTCGGGTAGATAGGCGTGCGGCATCTCGGGCACATTTGGCATTATATCCCTAGTCAATAGTTGTTTTTGCAACCAAGGAACCCAACCAAAGTTACTCGAAGCGTGCCCAGCTGGATCATAGTAATTCTCTTTCGACGGCTTCCCATGGACAATGATAGCGTTTTTCATATGTAGTATATTACCACAATCAGAATACTCCAATTAATTGGAGTATTCTTGTGGTATGTTGGGGGTATGGTTAGAATTAATAGAAATCAAGTGCCACCAAAAGAACTAGAGAAGCTATTTAGGCAATGTGCTTACATTTTGTCACCAGCACAGACTAAACATGCACAGTCAGTTTTAGAGGAGATACTTGGTTACGAAGAGCGTGTCGGCATCGCTAAACGCGTAGCGGTAATAGTGCTTTTGGTTGAAAATATATCGAATTACAAAATTAGTTTACATCTAAAACTTAGCCAAAGTACAGTCGCTACCATTGCTCAGAAATTACATGGTAATGAATACGATACGGTGCTAGCAACTCTCGGAAGAAATAAAACCGATTATTTTAAAATACTACGCACCCTGGATTCAATCCTACACCTAGGAGGCGTACTACCCCACTACAACGGAATAGACAGATACAAATACTCCAATTAATTGGAGTATTTGTATCTTAGTTTTGGGTCACAACGGTTGGGTCAGGTGCCTAGTCGAGCAAACAAATTGTCGGGTTTTTTGTTGGCGAGTACGGCGGCTTTGATGGTGACGTTGGCTTCGGGCATGATTGGATATAGCATGCGAGCAACTAAATACAGATCGTGTGCTAGTGAAGCGATTATTTTTTGCGCGGCTGCTTTATCTTCTTTTACCAACCGGAAGGGTTCAGTTTCGGTGATTGTTTCGTCGAGGTCAGTGACTTTTTGCCATACATAATCACAGGCGGACATGAAGTCGTGGTGTTTGAGAGCGTCGATGTACGCCTGGTCAAACCCAGCTACCGCTGGCTTTTCAATCGGCGCGTCGAGGTGTGTCTCTGCCATTTTCATAATCCTGGCGGTGAGGTTGCCTAGTCCGTTTACTAGGTTCGCGGTGTACCACTCATCCATTTTTTCCCAGGTGAGGTCGGAGTCATCGGTTGGATGCATGTGCCGCAAAAGAATGTAACGCGTAGCGTCGGTACCGTACTTTTCTGCCACCTCGTAGGGTGAAATGACATTTCCTAGACTCTTGCTGATTTTCTGTCCAGCAATATTGATAAACCCATGATAGTGAATCACATCAGTTTGCGGCAGCTCAGCCGAGAGAAGCATCGCTTGCCAGATCAGCGACTGGAAACGCATTTGATCTTTCCCCGCCAGCTGCAGGGTGTCGCCTTGCACCCAGAACTTTTCAAAATTACCGTCCGCATCGTCCGGCCAGCCGAGGGTTGAAATGTAGTTAGTCAGTGCATCGAACCAAACGTACATAACGTGTTCATCATCCCCGGGGACCGGTACTCCCCAATCCATTCGTGATACGTGGCGCGAGATAGAGACGTCGTCGAGTCCTCGCTTGGCAAATTCAAGTGTCCAGGTACGCGCCCAATGCGTCGGTGTCCGGGCTGGGTCTTCTAAATAGGCCACGAGCTGATCTTGATACTTTGAAAGACGGAAGAAGTAGTTTTCCTCTTCCACTGCCTCGACTGGTTTTTTGTGAATCAGGCAGCAATTGTCTTCATCAAGTTCATCTTCTTTGTAGAAGACCTCACAGCCAACGCAGTACAAACCGGTGTATGACTTTTTATAGATGTCACCAGCTGCATCACAGCGACGCCACAGCTCTTGCGCTGCTGCTTTGTGTGCAGAGTCAGTGGTACGAACAAAGGCGTCGTTAGACAGGTTGAGTGCTTCTCGTAGTTTGGAAAATGTTGCGGCGTAGCGGTCTACGTACGATTGTCGGTTTTCACCAGCTTCGTCTGCTTTTTGCGCAATCTTCTGCCCGTGCTCGTCGGTACCAGTATTAAAAAACACATCGTGCCCCATCAGGCGCCAATACCGGGCCAAACAATCAGCTTGGGCGAATTCTTGGGTATGACCAATGTGCGGCTCGGCGTTCACGTACGGTAAAGTGGTGGTGATGTACTTGGGTTTTTTGACACTCATAGTCCTTCTATCCTACACAGCCAAGCAGCGAAAGACAAGCAAGCGGCGTTCATGTGATGACGATTGCAGTAACACATCTGCCACATCCCTGCGCAACCTATTCTGAGCGTCCGCGGGGTACCAGTACCTAACAAAGGCGATCAACCTCCAAGCGTGCGAGGAATAGGTTGCGCAGGGATACATCTATTGCATAGAGATTGACATATTTGATATTCATGATTCAATTGCTGCGGAACATATTTTGTGTTCGTTCAAATCACAACATCTGAAATCTGGAGAGAATGATGTTTTACAAGGACGACAGGCTAGCCCTGTTTATCGACGGGTCAAACCTCTACGCCGCCGGCAAGGCGCTTGGGTTCGATATCGACTACAAGCTGCTGCGCTCGGAGTTCATGCGTCGCGGTAAATTGCTGCGCGCGTTCTACTACACCGCCCTGCTCGAGAATGACGAGTATTCGCCTGTCCGGCCGCTGGTCGACTGGCTGCATTACAACGGCTACACCATGGTCACCAAGACGGCCAAGGAATACACCGACAGCCAAGGTCGTCGAAAAGTCAAAGGCAACATGGATATCGAGCTGTGCATCGACGCCATGGAGTTGGCGCCGCGCATGGATCACGCCGTGCTGTTTTCCGGCGATGGCGATTTCCGCCCTCTCGTCGAAAGCCTGCAACGGCAAGGCGTGCGTGTGTCGGTGGTTTCAACCATCCGCAGCCAGCCGCCGATGATCTCCGACGACCTGCGACGTCAGGCCGACAACTTCATCGAGCTCAACGACCTCAAGGACGTCATCGGACGGCCGCCGCGGGAGGATGGAGAAACCAGACCTCGCTCCTTAGATTGAACAACCAGGTCGCACACCATGTGCGGCTTTTTTATATTCTGATTTACGCAAATATATACTGGAGTATTTTTAATAAAAATACCGACCCCTATTTGGAATCGGTTTCCGTCAAGACAGCGAGTCTCCATACCAGAGCTGAATCGCGCTGCTTCCATGGGTTCTGTGACTGATACATGAGCGGGTTACCAGTAATATAGCTCCCATTATCGAGTCGTTTCAGTAGTTGCTTGATGAATTCAGGATAAGATTCGGTACAAGGTGAGTCATAACTGACATCTATACACTGGACTATCCACTGTCCGTCTTCAATTTCTTCATAAGTGTGTCTGATGTCATAACAACGACAGACTAAAAAATTTTTAACGCACTGCAGCGCAGCTTGGTACTGATCTTTGTTCATTCGCATCCCCTTTTTTTCTATTAGGGATACTAGCTTATTCTAGGTACGATGCAATCTCAGTTATAGCCACGCGCTCTTGCGCACCGGTATCGCGGTCGCGGACGGTCACGGTGTCTTTGAGGCTCGCGTCTTCTTCGCCGAGGGTTTCAAAGTCAATCACCACACAAGCCGGTGTGCCGATTTCGTCTTGGCGGCGGTAGCGCTTGCCGACGTTTCCATTATCGTCCCACGCGACGTTGCCGAATTCTTTTTTGAGCTGTAGAAACACTGCGCGCGCTTTTTCAACCAGCTGGGGTTTGTTTTTGAGAAGTGGTGAGACGGCTACTCGGTAGGGTGCCAGGTGTTTTGGTAACTTTAGGTACGTTCGCACCTCACCATTCATCTCATCCTCTGTGTAAGCCTCGCACAGCACGGCAGTTAGCGCTCGTCCAACGCCAAAGGATGGCTCTAGTACGTGCGGGATAAACGGCGATCCCTCAGCAGGTACGTATCTCATTTTCACCCCACTGGCTTCTTCATGGTTTTTCAAATCATGATCGGTTCTGTAGGCAAAACCAGCTAATTCATCAAAGCCTTTTCCTGGGTAATTATATTCAAAATCAATCGTCCGTTTAGAGTAGTGTGCTAAATCATTCTCAGGTACTTCATACTCTCGAATGTTTTCTGGCGCAAGCCCGATGTGTTCATGCCATTTTTGAATATCGAGCCGAAGTGTTTCAAACTCTTCTTCCCACTGTTCTTCTCGTACAAAGTACTCGATTTCCATTTGTTCAAACTCCCTCACTCGAAAAAGCCATTCTCGTGGTGCAATCTCATTACGGAAAGCCTTTCCTATTTGTGCAATACCAAACGGCATCTTTGGCGACAAAGTGTCTACAACATTTTTAAAGTTAACAAAAATACCTTGAGCTGTTTCTGGACGTAGATATGATTTATATTTACCCTCCGCACCTATCTGGGTTTCAAACATTAAGTTGAAATCTTTTACTTTTGAAAGCTGATTTCCAGCGGGGCTTTTTAGCTCGTTGTCTGCTATCAACCCGTCCATCTCGGAAGCTGATAGACCTTCGGCCTCAATCCCATTATCTTTTAGTAAATGATCAGCTCTAAACCTTTCTCCAGTTTTAGCGTCTTCAACTAATGGATCAGCAAACCCTGCCCCTGTGTGACCTGAAGCTTCCCACACTTTTTCATTCATTAAAATTGATGAATCTAATCCGTACATATCTTCTCGACCATCAACAAACATTTTCCACCATTCTGATTTGATACGGTTGTTAAGTGCCACCCCCAATGGACCAAAATCCCAGGTTCCTTTGAGGCCACCATAAATATCACTACCAGGAAACACAAATCCTCGTCGCTTGGCGAGACTAGTAATTTTCTCCATTTTTGTGTCCAGTTTTTCGTTCATATATCGAATTAAATCTGCCCACCGGTACTTTTCTAAGGTTAGCGTGCAACTACACCGTTGTCTTCTTCGTAGCCGGCTTCGGTTGATAGCTCAGTGTACACTGAGTCGGCTCTGGCTTGCAAGCGTTCGCCGGTAAAGCGATCGGTGGCGCGAGCAGTCTGACCGCGTAGCAGTATTGGCACCTGGCCGCGCTGTGAGCGGCTCGGAGTGAATTCAAGCTGGAACGATACTTCTTTACGATCACCAGAGAGAATGTTGCCAGGTTTCCATTCGATTTGCTTTGATACTGGATTATAAACAATATCACCATCCCCTTCGATCTTGTCGGGCCATTCTACATACACTGGTAACGACGTATTGTGTATTACATCTGTGAGGTCATTGACCCCAGCCTCTGCAACCATGGTAAGGGTGTACGTGGTAGTCTCACCCACCACTGGTGGAATTGGCCCAGAAGCGGCGAACACTCCGCCATGCCCTGCTTGGCTACCAATAGATAACTCTGAAGAGTATTTTGCTTCGATCAGGGCCGTCCCTATCAATTGTTCTGATGCACTGGTTTCAGCTACTCGACGTGCATAGACATTTACCACTAAGTCATAAGAAGCAGTCGGTTTTGGGCTATCAGGGGTAACTTTGAACGACAGTGACCGTTCTTCGCCAGGAGCAACCTCGGCAAAGCTGCTATTATTTGAAACTTCCCATCGAACAGTACCCGAATTGGAATCGTAAAACCCACTGTTACCAACGATAGAATCTTCATTGAGTGCATTTCCACCTGGCACCACCTCGACCACCATATCGTATACAGTCTCCTCGAGCGTATTCCTAATTTCAACATCGACGGTTGAAGACTCGCCTTGCGCTAGGATTACTGACCGGTCGGTGTCTCCGTCGATGGTGGTTATCACGTCGATAAAGGGTCGTTCTATAAAGAAATTGATACTTGATTCAGCCAGAGTCGATCCGACAATGTATGGATTATCAGCCCTAGCTGGTCCAGCAGCAAAATTAATCTGGAATGATTCTTCTGTCAGACCAACCACTACACCGGTCATGTTGATGACGACTGACTCCTCGGGTAGTAGTTCATCAATCTGCCACACGTTGTCACCAAACACTGGCGATGGTTCAGCCGATTCAAACCGAAAACCATTTGGGTACACGGCGCTGATGAGCACATTACGCACTGGTGTCGACGCGTTTGAAACAACAGTCATCTCGACATCGACTGTCTGTCCTGAGGCAACTTTTTCCACGCTGTTAAGCCGTAGCAATAGAGGTGATGAGCTGATGGTGAACGTCAGCGGTTCAGCCTCCTTGTAGAACATACTATTAGAGCCTTCAATTCGGTATTCGATAGTGGCGCCAATTTCTTGCTCTACGTTTGACTCACCAAAAACAGCTACTTGCACTGGAATATTTTGTACGCCACCAGGTGGAATTGACTCAATCGGAATACGCTCTTCAAAAAGGTTTCGTGGCGCCTCCCCAATTGATCTTGTACCGTTTGGATACTTCATGATCAGTGTCGCGGCTTCGATCGGAACGTCATTTTGGTTTGTGACACCTACTTGTATATCCATAGTTTCTCCACCACCAATGGTAAAGGGACCACTGACTGAAAGTCCGATATTATCACTCGAGATTTGATTTCCACCTAAATATAAATACAAACTTGATAAACCAACACCAAAAATAAACACTAATAAACTACCAATCAAAATCCAAGCACGGTAGCGGCGTTTACGTTTTGACTTGGTCGGAGCGGTCGCGGTAGGTGTCTCATCTACCGGAGGTTGTTCAGCTGTAGGAACGACGACTTCTGTATCAACCGGTGCTGGCTCAACCACTGGTTCTCGATCTATTGCCGGAGCAGGCGGCTGACCGTTTGGTTTTCTAGATATATCCCAATTACGTGACACCTCGACCGGTGCATCACTCAACCCGTGACGTTCAATTGCATCTGCTGCACTGTCGCGCGAATAGAGCCGTCTACGCAGCGCGTCTAGCTCTTCGTGTTCTTGTAGCCCTTTTTTCATTCTTACTAGTATAACACCCTATAATAAGGCTATTAAAGCCTGTCTCCAGCGAACCACTAGAGACAGTACTTGTCTACCTATCGCGGACTATCACTACAATCCAATTGGCAGACAGGTACTCATAGCTGACTGGCGTTTTGTGCCCGTTTGATACTCAGTGCAATAGCGGTATCGTGGACACACACTATGTCACCAGGGAGTTCGTGTAGCGGAACTGCGGTAAAATCTTTCGGTACATCGCTGAGCTTGATATACCCGAGTTGTGCCAAGATACGTTGCGTAAATATGTGCTCGTAGCACGTTCGATCTGCATGCTCAGTCGAGAAAAATTCCAGTGCGGTCACACACTCATCAAATAAGCTGTGGTGCATTTCTTCACCCGCTAGGAAGCGTCTGATTAACCGGATGACTTTCACCACACTACCGCGCGCAGCCTGGTTAACAGACAGGGTGTAATAATTTTTGGTTTCAGCTACACTACCTATTTTCCATCCTCCCTTTCCTTTCACCAGTGACACCCGGATAAATGAGAAGTCTTGCAACGCCTGGCGCTGCTTGGACGCTTCTGTCCGAACACTACGAGCATCGGCGTATAGCATCCCCAATTCACGCGTAAATAGCCGATAGCTTCTATCGGCTGTATTACGGTTGAATGTCCCACACACCAATGCGTCAGTCGTATAAGTTACGTACGCCATATATCTCGCACTCTAGTCGATAGAAAATGTGAAAATAAAATCTCCGGCAGTCACCTCATCTCCATTAGTGTCTGAGAACTGCACGTCAGTCGCACCAACTGTCTTTTGTAATAGATCTTGGTAGGCTGTAATTGCTGCGTGCCCTGAATCATCGGTCTGCACAGTGAGGGTGATTTCGTCTTTTGGCTCGAGCCCGTTAGCCTTTCGCTTTCCTTGGACCGCCCGCATGAGTTCACGGACTGCTCCTTCGCTGATCAACTCAGGTGTTAGGTTGGTATCGATCGCTACCGTATCTGCTACAACGTAACTCTTGGCGTTGAGCTCGTCGAGCACGACACTGGATAGGCCGTCTGGAAGGGCTGGGGCATGAACACTGGCAATCGGCTGGCGGACTTTGATACCTGATTTAGTTCGAGCCTCAAGAGCAGTCGTGACGATGGCTCTAGTTTCTTCCATTTGCTCGAGTAACGCTTCGTTTACCACCCCCTCAGTTGGCCAGGCAGCTAGGTGCACACTTTCTGCCTCTTCATCTTCCCGTACCGCTTGCCACAGATATTCGGCGTAAAATGGCATTGAGGGTGCGATAGTGAGAGCCAGTGTCCGCAATACGTGACGTAGTGTCGCCAATGCTAAGGTTCGATCGACAACGACTTCACCCTTCAATCGATCCCGACTACGTCTGAGGTACCAGACAGACAGATCATCAATAAAGTCACCGATAGGCCTGGTGGCTTTATCGAGTTCGTATGATTTGTAACCAGCAGTTGAATCGTTTACCAGTTCTTGCAGACGCGTCACGATCCATTGGTCAAGGACATTACTTGAATCAGCTCGAGCTTCAGTTCCATCAGCAAACATTTCGTACATCGCCAGCACATTGTGTAACCGGCCGATATTTTTGCGCTGCAATTCCAGCACTTCTTGATCTGAGAAGTGTAAATCTTCACCACGAATAACCGGAGAATTAAGTAAATACTGTCGCATTGAATCAGCTCCGACTCGATCAGCGAGATCCATGGGAGCTGAATAATTTTGTAATTTCTTACTCAATTTCTTTCCGTCTTCTGCCATAATCATGCCGTTGACGATCACGTTTTCGTACGGAGACTTTCCGAATAATGCTGTCCCGAGCACCATCAATGAATAGAACCAGCCGCGGGTCTGATCCAGTCCTTCCGCGATAAACTGCGCCGGCAGTCCAATATTATTTTCAGGATCAAACTCGCTTTGTGGTTCACCCATAAAGTGCCGTTGTCCGTACGGCATCGAACCGCTCTCAAACCAGCAGTCAAATACATCTAGGACTCGCTCCAGTCGCACACCATCTTCTTCGATCGCAATGTCATCAATGTACGGTCGGTGAAAATCTAGTTCGTAGTTATCGTTGTGTGGCAGTGGTGTGAAGTCTAACTGTTCTAACTGAGCATTTGCGAAATATCGACCGCTATCGTAATCCTCTTTTGCTTGTTCGATATTCAGGCCAGCAGCTGCACATCTGAGGGTTGCAATACAACCACCGTGACTAATGACCAGTATATTTTTTCCGGCGTAGGTTGCATCGATATCGTACAAGAAATCACCCACCCGCCGTGTGACATCCCGCCGGTTTTCTGAACCAGGCAGTTCTTTGGTGAAGCGTTCTTCCCAGGTGGCAAAGTTTGCCGCGTAGTCATCGTGCCAGCGTTTACCTTCAAATTCATCAGCCAAGTCAAATTCCCGAATGCGATCATCTACGATGACGGCATCTGCTGGTAATCCCAGCTGTTCTCGCACCAACTCAGCGGTTTGCTGGGTGCGCATAAACGGCGAGACAATGATCAGATCAATATTTTGGTTTTGTAGTTCTGCGGCTGTTGCTAGCGCCTGCTGCTTCCCTTCCTCGGTTACAGGATCATCGTTGGTTATATTCGCACTAATGACCCCAGCGACATTACTCTCGCTTTGTCCGTGGCGCATTACGAAGTAGTGGTTGTTTGATTTTGGTACGTAGGATTTCAGTTCTGCCAAACTACCAAACACTTTGTATTCCTGCGTTTCCGGATTACGCCAGATCGGTAACGGAGCGCCCCAGTAGCGTTGCCGAGACACTGCCCAGTCGCGCGCTCCTTCGAGCCACTTGCCAAAACGGTTGGTGCCAACGTGTCCAGGGACCCAATTGACCTTGTCGTTCTCAGCTACCAATTTATCTTTGATACTCGGCACATCTACAAACCACGACGTGGTCGCGTAATTAAGTAGCGGCGTATCACACCGCCAACAATGCGGATAACTGTGGGTGATATTTTCTTTTTTCAGTAGCGTTCCGTTGGCTTTGAGAGCTTTGACGATCTCAATGTCGGCATCGAGATGAGTCACGCCACTGTCTGCATCATCTTTTGGCTTTACCAACTGCCCAGCAAAATCAGTGACCCAGTCATGGAAATGACCAGACTCATTAACGTGGTGCACGATTGGCACTCCGTGCTCTTGAGCGAGCTTCATATCATCATCACCAAAGGCAGGCGCGATATGAACTGCTCCGGTGCCGTCTTCTCCAATTTCTACGTAATCCGCGTGCTGGATCACCCAAGCGTTTTCCTTACCTTCAAAGCTTTGTTCTACCATCCAAGGGAATGGCGACTGGTAGCGACGCCCGACTAAGTCAGACCCTTTGATTTCTTCTACGATCTCCACCTCCATTCCATCGAGCTGTACGAGGCGATCTTTGGCGAGAATCACAAAATCTTCCACCGCTTCGATGGTGAGTTTTACTTTCACATACGTAAACTCTTGGTTTACCGCTGCTGCCAAGTTCCCAGGCAGCGTCCACGGCGTGGTCGTCCAGACGAGCAAACTGGTATCGGTCACTGCTCCAGCCTCATCAAGCAACGGTAGCTTTACTGTCACCGCAATATCTTTGATATCTTTGTAGCCTTGGTTGACCTCAAAGTTCGACAACGTAGTTCCACAACGTGGACACAGATGCATGGTCTTGAACCCTTCAAATACTAATCCTTTTTCGTGTAGCTGCTTAAATACCCACCAGACACTTTCGGTGTAGGTGCTGTCCATTGTCTTGTAGTCGTCTTCCATGTCAGCCCACCGTCCCATTCGCGGGATGATCTGCTTCCAATCGTCAGCGTATTCCATCACGGCGTCGCGGGCGGCTTCGTTGAAGTTTTGTACGCCAAATTCTTCGATATCTCGCTTGGTCGCTAGGCCAAGCTTCTTTTCGATCAGGTTCTCGAGTGGTAGTCCGTGACAGTCCCAGCCCCACTTGCGACGCACCCGGTAGCCGTTCATCGTCCAAAATCGTGGGATGGCATCTTTGATTGTCCCCGCGAGAATATGCCCATAGTGTGGCAAGCCAGTGGCAAACGGTGGCCCGTCGTAAAATACAAAGTTGCCTTTGGGGGCTCCCCCGGCTGGAGTGATGACTGATTTATTAAAAATATCCTGTTCTTCCCAGAAGGCTTGGATTTGTTCTTCGCGCAAGGCGACTTCACTTTTATCTACTGTAGTAACAACCTCTACCTCCTCATTTTTACGACCGTGCGCTTTTTTTGGATTTTTGTGCATATAAAATTAGGTTATGTATATCAGACATGAAAAGCAGCAGGCTGCTTTTGACGTGATGTATCAGATCACTTAAAAATCCTAACACGCACCGTAATAAAAACAACAAGGCCGCAACGCGTGACCTTGTTATATAGTAACTGTCAGTATCCTAAGCCCCAGGTTGTAGTCTGACGGAGCGGTTTTCTTTTTGGAGTAGTAGGTGCTCCAGTGAAATAGTTATAGTCAATGCCAAGTTTGTGGTATGTGAAACGTACACCCCATTGGTCAGGACTGCTTAGAACATCCTTCAGTAGTATTTGATGCACCTCTTCATCGTAACGAAACGCGCGGCACTGAGTACCAGCTGGAGACCCTCTCCGCGGACAGCCAATGTCGTTAACTGTCAACAGTTCCATCAGCTCACAATCTTCATCCGACAAATCCCGTCCATTCACAGTTAAACCCTTGGCCGTAAACGTAGTGACACTTTTTCGTTTGTCGAATGCTGGTTTACTGGTTATCTGCACGACATTCACAACCAGATGACCATCTTTATGTCGGCGCACCAAAATGTATGTACTGTTAGCTCGCAAATCGTGGTACCCGATTGCGACCACTGTTTTTTGATTGTTCATGGGACCTCTCCATTGTTGAACCTATTTCTACATTTCTCTGCATTCAACTTAATGAATAACTGTATGAATGTCAACAAAATAACAAGAATCTAGCCAACAAAGTGGCGATACCCGATACATACGAATGATGCTGCTAATCTTACATCCGCTCGGGCGCTTCAATCCCGAGTGCCCACAATCCTTGTTTGAGGGTCAGCCCGACAGCTGTTGTCACCGCTGCTTTATAGGGTGCAAATTCATCGCTTGTATCTGCAATTTTCTCTTGCGCGTAGAACGAATTGAACTCTGAAGCAAGTTCGGTCAGATATGTGACAATTGCTTGTGGTGCTCGATCGGTCAAAGCTGAGTCAATTACACTTGGGAATTGCTCTACCATTTTTTCGACTGGATATGACTGCTTTGGCGCGTGTGATAAATCTGATTGAACACCAACTGCTTTGGCTTTCACTAGCACGGACTGAATCCTGGCATACGTGTATTGCAGATATGGACCAGAATCACCTTCAAATGAAAGGGCTTTTTCTTTGTCAAAGACAATGTTTGAACCAATTCCATGCCGCAGAATTTGATATTTAAGTGCTGCAACGGCCACTTTGGTAGCAAGCTCATTGTTCTGTTCGGTCATTTTCTCTTTGGCTGCTTCCTCCATTTCTAAGATGATCGACTCACCAGTTAGGACGTTCCCTTTTCGTGACGACATTTTACCTGTACTCAGCGTTAGAAACCCAGTTGGAATATGTTCAAGACGCTTCCCTTTAGCGTCGATAAAGAGCTCCTTAATCGCGGCAAATACAACCTTAAAATACTCAGATTGCTCACTACCCGTAACAATGATTGACTGTGTCCAGTCTGGGTTTTGTTCATGTTTTAATTTGTAGTGCCCAATGTCTTTCGCTTCATAGGTTGGTAAACCTTTTGAATTAAGAAACACCCGGGTATGCAAACCTGAACGTGTACCTTCATAAACTACGGCCCCTTCACTTTCGACGAATAATGTTCCGATATTTTCTTTAACTATTTCTGACCCAACTGGTGCTGCTTCACTTTCAAATATCTCTGTATCAAAATGTGTACCCAACTTTTCACAAATAGCATTAATCTGAGTATTTGAGGTAACGATTCCGGCCTGACGAAGCTGTGACAATTCAGAATCAGTTCCACCATATAAAGCTTGGTTGGTAGCGATAATTTCATCTTTTTCTGGACCTCCAGCTTCGTAGGCCTCGTTCCCAACTCGGTAGGCTAGTCCCAACTCCTCAATTTTATCAGGATCATTCCCAGTGTGCTTGAGTCCCCAGACGGCTTTAGCAACTGGTAATCCAATGTCAGACGGATAATTGGCCCGCACAACCGTAGCGCCAGAGAGTTCGTATATACGAGTGAAAGATTCACCAATTATGTTCCCTACCAAGTTTCCAACGTGTAGCGGTTTAAATAAGTTTGGACTAGTATACTCGACGATAACCAATTCGCCTTTTTCTGATTCATTACAACCCCAGTTATCCCTTGCTATCAGCACAGACTCGAGGGTAGCTGTGAAATATTCCCGATCCAGGGTGAAGTTGAGAAAGCCGGGGCCGGCAACTTCGATGGTAGTGACCTGATTAATCTTGCCCGCAAGCGCTTCGCGTAGCTGCTGCGCGACTTCGTGCGGTGCTTGCCCTACTTGCTTCGCGAGTACCAAAGCTACATTTGAAAAATAATCCGCCTCGGCATTTTTGTCGGTTGGATAATCAACTACAAAATCAGCCGGGGGTAATCCTAGATCTTTGCTGACGGTTGTAATTGCGCTGGTTATTTCTTCTTTCATTGTGTGAACCATACCTATATTATCCAGCCTTTACAAGGCGTACGACTTGGATACACAGATTGAATCATTCAATCCGTGTCACCGCCGGTCGCCGGCCGATGCCTGAAGTATCAATTTTAACTGTGGTACGACCAAGCACTTGGCCGCGGGAATTCTCTACCCCACAGCGCCAAATACCGTCATCAAATGAATCGAGTACTGTGTATCCCCGGTAGCCGCCGTCATTTTCGCCGGTGATGGGATACCCAAAGCGAAAAGCCTCTCGCCAATTGCCGGCCTCATCTTTGTATTCCCAGCGATGGTAGATTTTGGTTTGTATTCTGGTTGGTGCATAGACCCGAGCAAAACAGGCGATCGACCGGCCAGTAGGGTGTAACTCTTCACGGGTAAACGGTAGATTTCGATACCAAGGCTGCTCTTCATCAGTAATGATGTAGTTGCCATTGTTGTCACGATACACTGACTGTACAATATCGAGCTCGGTCAAAGACAACGGGATTGGTGGGATCAAATTAAAGAAATAGAGCGCAGTCAGCGCAAAGTATAACCCCCCGACTGTCACAATAATCCGTCGAGTGCTCAGCTGCATAAAATTAGGGATGATTTTATACAGCAGCTGGATGACAATCGTCACCAACAGCAAAGCCACCAATCCGCTCAGAATAAAGATACCGTCGCCCATTCTCCCTAATAAAACCGGCAACACTAAAACAAAGTACGAAAAGATCCCAATGAAATAGAGCGAAATGTGATACAACAACATTTCTGATCGTTTCTCAAACAACTCATTACCTACGATTACCAACAAAATCAATATAAAAAATGGTGCACTAGCTAGCCAATCGCCGCTACGACCGTAAAAGATAAGCATGCCTGAGAGCAATCCACCAAATGAGTATTGCAACACAATCGGTGCGTTTCGCTGGACCAAGCGAGACAGCGTCATCCCGAGTCGCTCGGCTATCCCAGCATAAAATACCAAGAGCGACACAGTCGCCAACACAACGTAGGTGAGCAGAATCAAATTATCAAACAGGTCGTCAATCTGGTTCAACAAAAGCAAATCAGTGATAAACCCACCGATAAACGCAAAGGTTAACCAATTGCGTGATACCGCCCCAGCGACTCCTTTCAAGATCATGTCTGTATCATAACAAATACAATAGAAAAAGCGCACGACTGTGTCGTGCGCTAGCTGGTGTTAAGCAACCAACTGATAGTGCTCTAGTCCGGCGTCTATTGCTTCTTGCTGATCTTGTACCAGTGGATCGGTTATCAGCTGGCAGAATGTAACCGCAGCCAACCGGGCGATGTCCTTCTGGCAGTGTGAGCCATGTTGAATGGCCAATAACCTACCCTTCGTCGCGATTTGTAGCTTGACCGAGGGAAACAACAACACCTTGCCCGGAGCAGGCGACACCACACGCATCTCTCCGGTAAAGGGACTGACTGCAAACAGATCTCCTCCCTTGTCAGCCCAGTGTGCAGTCAACGCCGCACGATCGACGTGACTTTGTCCACCATCAATCAAGTATCGCATCAACCGCGTAGCTGACGTGGCCGTTGGTGCATATTGCATGTGGGCGAAATCAAAGGCCTGCACCAGCGACACAGCCGGCTTTGGATCCAACAGTTGATCAAGTGCCAACAGTACCGATCGACTTATTTCCAACCCAGCTCGATGCAATCTGTCGGTTGCCCGCAATACATCGACATCTGCTTGGTTGGCGTACACCCTCGTCCCGTGCTGTTCATAAAGCAACCGAGCCATATCGGGCGTATACATCAGATACTCTTTTTGGTCTTTCGCGCGACCGGAGTGGTTCTTGTCAGATTTCGTGGATTTCTTGTAGCCCACATCTGGTTCGTCTTCACCGGGTCTGGTTGCTTGCCATTGGCGGGCGTCGTGCTGCTGCCGTCGATCGAGGAAAGTGGGCAATCTGTCCAGTATTCCTCGGGGATTACAATCTGGCGGGCAATCGACGTACGTCCACCCGCGATCAAGTATCTCTTGGGCTGCTTGCATGTAGTTCAGCTCATAAGTCATAGCTACCTCTTGGTTGTTTTCAAGCTGGATGTGCGTATCCTCGCTGAAAATATCATACAGTGCCAAAACAAAACACCTTGACCGAGCGGTCAAGGTGTTTTGTTTTTCTCAGTTCGTGTTTAAACAAACGACTCGGGTACCGGAAATTTCTCACACAACGCCTGTACCTCTGCTTGGATTTTGGCTTTTTCGACTGCGTCGTCTTTGGCTTTCATTGCTCGGATCATCAGCTCAGCCAATTCGGTGGCTTCGAGTACCTGCATGCCACGAGTAGTCATGGCTGGCGTGCCAAAGCGAATACCCGATGGATCCATGGCGGTACGTGGTTCGTCGGCGATCATGTTTTTATTGAGGGTAATGCCGACTTCATCGAGTACATCCTCGGCCTCTTGACCAGTGATCCCTAACGAAGAGTGCACGTCTGCTAGCAACAAGTGATTATCCGTTCCGCCACACAATAACCTTATATCATGGGCTTTAAACACTGCTTCCATGGCTTTTGCGTTGAGGATGATCTGCTTGGCGTACTCGGTAAATTCTGGGCGCAGTGCCTCACCAAACGCGACTGCCTTAGCTGCAATGGCGTGCATATGCGGTCCGCCTTGCATCCCGGGAAAGACGGCTTTGTTTATTTTCTTGGCAATCTCTTCGTCTTCTCGCACCACAATCATTCCTCCACGTGGACCACGTAATGACTTGTGCGTGGTCATGGTCATGACATCAAATCCATAGTCAAATGGATTCTTGAGGGCCCCGGCCGCGATCAAGCCGGTAATATGCGCAACGTCAGCCACCGTGTACGCCCCGACCTCGTCTGCAATCGCTTTGAACTTGGCATAGTCTAGCTCGCGCGAATACGCCGAGAAGCCAGCCAGGATGATCTTTGGTTTGTGCTCAAGCGCCATTTCTCGCAAGTGGTCGTAATCGATCTCACCAGTCTCGACGTCTTTCATTTTGTACCGGACAAAGTTAAAAACTTTGTTGATTGCGGTAGTTGGGTGACCGTGAGTGAGGTGTCCGCCATGCGAGAGATCCATCCCCAGCACTGTGTCACCTGGCTCCATCAGGGCAAAATACATCGCGACGTTGGCCGCAGCGCCGCCCAGCGGCTGGACGTTCGCATACTTGGCTTTAAATAACTTTTTCGCGCGCTCGATCGCGATAGTTTCCATTTGGTCGGTAAACTTTTGTCCACCGTAGTATCGCTTGCCCGGGTAGCCTTCTGAGTATTTGTTCGTGAACACACTTCCCATCGCTTCGCGCACGGCCATTGATACGTAGTTTTCGCTTGGGATTAGTTCAATCCCTTTTTTCTCTCGCTCCTCTTCCCCCACCAGGGTGGCGTAGATTTCTTCATCTTGGTCTTTGATGTGTTGGTATTCATTCATAGAAATGTAATTACTGAAAAACTCTTAAGTATAAGTAAACGGCTGCATCAAAACAAAGCAAAGGGGTTAAATCATAGATTGTAACTGATTAGTAGCAGAATAATATCATAAAAAATACCTGAGGCTTAGCTCAGGCATGTACTCGTACGGGAATCAACATTTCAAACCAACCAGGTTTGTTTACCGACCTACCTCCACCACCTCCTTTTCGACGGTATACGAAAAAGATAGCTTGGTGTCGACTAAGTGGATATGGTTTTTTGGGACGCTTTCTTTTTAGTAGTCTTTCGAGCCTTAATACATCCTCCTCTGATCTGAGTTGACACTCAAAGAGCATATCAGGACCACTATACATGTGCAGAGTCGATAGTACCTGTGAGGTTTTGCGATTACTTTTTCGTTTCACTTCTTGCCAATTTAGCCAGTATAAAGGCTGCATCAGTACCGCATAAATTATTGGTCTAACGACATAGAAATGATACGGCACGTAAATCACCATCACAGGGACTAGAATAGTCAGCAGGATTGCCCATACACAGTAATACAAAACTAGTTGCCACCATTTAGGTTTCATTCTTACCCTTTCCAAAGAGTTATTTCTATGGCTGACAATAACACTATTTTATAATGTGTCAACTATTTTCCAGTACTCCCAAACCGTCCCTCACCACGGCCTGTTTCATCGAGCTCTACGACCTCGACAATCTCTGGATGTTC
>Ga0307974_1000692_pt1 | contig 21565 bp, 23 predicted proteins | sample OrgLakmetagen784_FD_201812 | JGI IMG/M metagenome (GOLD analysis project Ga0307974, IMG submission 201812) | Saline water microbial communities from Organic Lake, Antarctica - #784 | ecosystem: Environmental > Aquatic > Non-marine Saline and Alkaline > Saline | place: Antarctica: Organic Lake... | reverse complement strand
ACCTCCCGCACTAAGGTCGAATCCCCCTCCCCCTGTCAGAGGCCTCAGCTCGTGCTCACCTGAGGCGGGAAGCCATTTGAGTGTGAAGTTACATTGGGCAGGAGATGGGTGCAAGCTGGAGGAGCAGGATGCCTGGTCCAAAAGCACTTTCCACTAAAACCCAGGAAAACCCCCTGACAAAAGTTTGTCCCTCCTCACCGTGGGCAAAGTTGCAGCGGTCTCCAAAGCGGCAATCACCTTGCATCCACCTAGTTTGTAAGTAGGTGGATGTGTAATGTGTGTGGACATGCAGTTGCTGGGGGTGCTCTGGTGCGTGAGTCTGGAGGATGGTTAACTGTGGGTCAAACCTAACTCCCTTCCATAAGATGCCCCAAATCAGCCCCTCATTACCGATTGCACATCTTGGTCTTGGCATTCTCCGCTGTGCCCCGGAACCCAGCTCCCCCTGCGCCTGCACCACTCTTCACGTCTGTGGGGAAGGCCCCGTCCATTGTACTAAATTGTTATATTATAAATGTTGTGCGATTTACACGCTGATTATCATCTAATATTCATGGCCATCAATGTTGCCTCTTGTTTCCCTTGTGGGGAGATTGATTCGAGGCTCTTTCATACTCCTTTTACATTCCACTGAAAGTGTATTGGTCAGAGCACACAGCGTTGCCTCAGAGAATAGACTTGCAACTTCTGCAGAATAGCAGGAAACTCCAGGACTGTCTGGCGCTGTATCGTATGTGCGGGTCAGATGAAAAGGTAGTTTGCTGCATCTTGGAACGGTTTGAGCCTTGTCTACGTAATGCTGGTGAGCCAAATCAACGAATAAGGATAGAATCGCTTGTTCAAGCAAGCCATGACGCATTTACAACAGTTTTGGATCAATCAGTGATTAATCCAGGGGCGGTTTTTGAACACCATTAATCCAAGCATTGAATTTGATTACAATGCAGCTTAACTTCCGCCACTTTTGCTCAGCCTTTTCTCGCTGCCTTTCTCCGAACAGCACTGAACTAAAAACCATTAAACAGGCTGCATGATGATTGGGCGGTCAAAGTTAGGCCGAGGATCAATTTGGCCCGAGATTCCATGGCCCTGTAGCTCAGACTTGGTTTAGGCGCATTTAGAGGCGCATTTATGCGCCATTACAACGGGTGGATTTCTGGATAAATGGATGAAATGCATTAATCCACTTTTGCATTCACAACAAGTGGGTTGATGGGTATGGATTTATAACATTAAGTGGCGTATAAAAGTGCCCTTTCAAGGCTGGCCGTTAAAAAATGTTCCACACGCAGGGTCCAGTCCGTCTTTAAATTAAGCCTTCTTTTATTGTAGGATTTTAACAAGGCAAAACATTGAAATCTAAGCTCAGTGAAAACCCTGTCAAACATGCCTCCTCACTAACCCAAGAAAGAGACACTTCACATAATGATACTGATCACAGACAAGTTGTGGGTATGGATGTATGGATGCTTCTACGACCCACCCAATCCTCATTAAGTTGTCTATCATCGCGTTCGACTTAGGCGCTTCTTAAAATAATGCGCACTACAGGCAGGGAAGATATTAGATTTGGACAGACCTTCCCTCCTCTCCAGTACCGCGGTGTGTTTCACTGCCCACATAGTTTCCTTTTTTGGTTACCAACTCTGGCAGGGAATCATCGTGCTGCTGTGCTTCATTTCCCTGTCATTTGTCTCTAGAGTAAAGCAAACTATCGCCATGGTGTCGTAAAAACTTCCGGTAAGAAATAGGAATAACCACTGTTATGGGATGAGCATTTCACCAAGTCAGACAAAGAAAAGAAGAAACATAAAGAATCTCAGGCCAAACGTCAGCAAAAAACGAGAAGCGTCTCTAGAGCGTGCCTTGTCCGTCCCTTTAGCTAGCGTAAATGTGCCTGGTGTTGCTGCAGGCCTCTTTCGTGCTGCCTCCCAGGTCCTGTGAGCAGTCTCTCGTGAGGCGCTGAGTGTGTATTGGTTGTTGCCTGGTGCTGCCTCCAGTGCTGCCTCCCAGTGTGTAGCTCCCTGTTCCCAGTGTGCCGCCTCCCAGTGTGCCTGTTACTATTAGGCAGATTAATATATCTCTATTGCATGTCATGCAGGTCTAGTGTACCGCCTCCCCCCCCTCCCTCTGGTGTATAGCGGCCAAAATGGTTAACCCGATGAATGGGCGATAAGTAAAATGTACTTAACGTATGCATGTTTGCATGTTACATTCGCCCCACCCTCAAGTGCTTGCGTCCTTGTAAGCATATCACAACTCATGAAACTCTTAGTGTGTATGCATGAGAGTGACTTCGATAGAGGTTGAAGTTAGCTTGAGTGGCAAATTTGTAACTTGTGCACAAAAACACCGTTTATGCGGGCCGAAGGACTCAACTGAGGACTTTGAGCTCCTATACCAAATATAGCGGCCAAAATGGTTGACCTTATGATTGAGCGCTTAAAATAAATTATACTTTGCTGCCCCCTAGCCTTGTAGGTTTAGCATTCTTGTGTGTAGCTCTGTAGAGTAGCTTGTGGACCGCTGCTCTGCACCCAGAATCCTCAGGTTTTATGGTTTTCCTCAGTACTTCCTCCACTGCACTAGGGGTTCTCCACAAGGCTGTCTCAGCTAGATCTAGGTCTTGTGCTTTGCCTGAGGGGTGCCTGTTGATTTGTGGGGGTTGTGTTGGGGCCTGTTTTGGCGCACGCCAATCATTGCCATGGTCTAGTTTCGCTTCTATCCTGGCTGGCTCCTAGCCTCTTCTTTCTTTGGTCAAAGTGCCCCTTGGGTGACGTGGATGCCCAGGCCTTAGTTGTAAGCTGGTCCACTCGTGCCCTGTCTTTCTAATCCCCTGTTTGAGACGTGCAGTGCGTTTCCCGACTAGTTTTCTTCCCCCTTGTTTCTGGGTTTCCCTGATTAATTTAAAAGAAGAGAAAAGAAAAGAAGAGCAATGGGGATCAAGAGGGCTGCAGGCTTGACCTGAAACCGGTTCCTGGTGAGAGTTAGTAATGGCACTGGAAAGTGCGTGCCTGGTGTGGACACGTTTAGCGCGTAATTGACATAATGCATATGAAGCTTGTAAGAAAGTTTCATAGCTCTTTGAGAGTCAAGACCCAGCTCCTTAAAAGGCTCCTGTGGGGGGTGTATGGTGCCACCCACTATTACAGGGATGGTGTGGAGGGTAACCGAGGCTCCTTGAAGGTTGGAGCAGAGGCCTTTATGCTGTTCCTGTGCGGAGCTCAGCTGATTTTGCAGTTGAGTGTCCTCACAGTACTTGATTTCGATGAGGTGGATGTCACGTTGGAGAGTGCTGAGATTTTTGGGTCGGTGCTGTCTGGAGAGGGTGGCTCTGCTGGTGGCGGCTGGCGGGTTGCTGAAGTGTTCTTGATCTCCCTCAGCTGCCCCCTCCCACTCCTAAGAACTTACCCCTCTTCATTGCTAGTCTGTTGCTTTTTTGTTTTCGCAGAGATGGGACAGCATCCGGACGGCGGAGGTAAACCTTTTTTTGTCTAAGAAGCGGGGTGGAAGGAGCCATTTGGCAAAATCCTAGTTTCAGCTGTATTGGGAATCTACAGATTTTGCATAGCCAGTCGTTTGCTGCTACCTACATCCATGCAAAGCAGGATCATAGGGAGCCTGTTTTGCTGATGGCTTTGAAGATCATGCTGCACGCTACATTGTGTCCCTCAGTGATCATATTTCTTATTTGCGTGTATTGGCATCCAGAAAGGTTGTGCAGAGCTCTGTCTAGTTGAGGACAGAGGGGGTAAGTTAGGCTTATTGAGTGCTTAAACCATACCGCATGCTTTTGGTTGTACCTGTATGGATTTCTTTTCTATGGATTTTCATGGATCTCTTTTCTGTACTTCATAGTGATGCACTTGGTTTAAACAGGGGCATAGGACGCTGTTAGGTAAGCGTTGCTAGCGGCTCCATTGGCAGAACCATTTTTATAAGGATCTGAGTATTCTTGAAGTTCCTTTGGTGTTGGCATTTCCAAGTTTGTGGAGAGGGTGCATGCGTGCTTGCAAGGTGTCACTGATGGGCATGGCATGGTAATTGGATAGGTACCAAAGCCTTCCCTCCCTTCGTGTCTCCCTATTATGGGCTTGTAATGCTGAGAGCGACGTGTTGGTGCAGCTGCGTTTTCTGTAGGGGAACTCTCCCTTCTCTTTGGGTTTTGTTGGAGTTTGGTTTTGGCGCACCAGTCATCGCAATGGCTTAGCTGGCTAACTCTTAGCTTCCCTAGTGTTAATGTTGAGTGCCTCGCGGTGGTGTAGCTAGATCGGCCCGTTGCCTTTTTACTCTTTACTAGCCTTGTCTTCCTAAACCTTGTTCTTTTTACGTGGGCACCAAAGTACACAGGCTTTCCTTCTTTTTTTCTTTCCCGTGCTTGACCTTCTCGTTTACGTTTTGCCCTTCTTCTCATCACCCTGGTTGCCCCCCCTACTTTCTGTTATCGCTTCCAGCCTGCCTCTCTTGCCTCCTTTTTATAGATTAACTTTCAATTTCGTTTCAACCTCGTAGTAGGGAGTTTGCTATCTCCCCTTGACCTATATAATACGCCATCATCAAGCCTTGAGGTAGGTGAGTGGACTGTTTTTGGGTGGTTTTGTTCATCAGAATTCCTCTCTGTATCTAGATCAAACTCTTACTGTTAGTCCTTTGTCTTACTTCTGGAACGTCTTCTCCTTTTCTGGCATCCATTTTTTTAGTCGCAACGCTCTTCTTTTCTTCTTCAGACTTCATCCTTTGATAGACATTCTCAAAAACATTCTCATGCTTTTCATAGATGTTCCCCTTTCGTATAGCTAGGCGTGGTTTCGGTCTTTATCCAAGCTTCCGCTCAGATGATCCCAGGGACCCGTGAGGCATGAATAGCGATGTAACTTTACTTACCTGCAACAACACTCATTCAGGTTTCATCTTGTGACACAACAACACACTTTTTCCTTTGTGTCTTAGTTTATTTATTGTTGACTGGTGAGGACCAGTCACAGGCCGATCAGCCAAAAGTATGGCTCAAGGTCCCTTCAATCTTATTCTTTCCTGTACAGATGTAGTGATGGAGGAGTTTACAGTATCCGGTACTACCAAAGTGGCTTTTCCACCTCCATCGGGGAGTAATTGTTCCACTGCCTGCGTGTTTTGTCCCTGCTGCTACAAATCATGCATGACAAGGCTTCAAAAAGTCATATGCCCGCCCTTGGAAGGAAGAACAGGAGGAAAAGAAAGAAAAGACTCCGCTGGTAGTGATGACACAGCCAGCATGATTAAGGGAGGGGGTTACTAACATTTAAAAATTTTAATGTGGATCAGGGGGGTTGTGTGCCGTAGCACCCGGACCCAATTCTTGACTGTTGTTGCTTGTGTTATATTACAATGCATACCTTGTTTTTATGAGTGCAGATGCATGCCTGATGGAGTGTTCATTCAGTTTTTGTGTCAATTTTTTAACCTTATGGTAATCCAGATTAAGGTCTGCCAGAGGGTTGTCTGTGTTTAGGTTGGCCATAAGCATGCTGTCCTGTGCTTTTGCTTTTTGGAGTTGGGGATCAGGCCTAGTGTCTTCACAAAGTTAAACTCAATCAGGTGGACCTCCCACTGGTTTGGATTCAATTTCTTGTCTTTAGCAAGCTGTTTAAAATTTGGGTTGCGGGTTGTTAGGCGAGAGGAGCATACAGTGCTAGGTAAAAATGGGATGGCGTCAGGACGAGAAAAAGCTTTTAAAGCATGTGCTGTTAGGCTGGGTAGCAACCAAGAGGGCAGTGTTTTTTTGGCAGTGTTTCTCAGATCTAGGCCTTGCTCTGATAGTTTATCTGCGCTGCCTATATTAGTGTAGGCAATTTGGTTGGCAACGCATGGTCCCTTTTGTAGGGCTTGGACAATCAGCACACTTGCCTTATTATGGCGTTTTATAATCATGTTCTTCATTTTAGTGTGTTGGTAACCTGAGAGTTCATGAAGCGCACTATCGGTGCAAGGGCAGATGGGGCAGTTTGCATTGGGAGAGAAGCAAGCCATACCGATCGTGTTTTGGATTAACGATTGTACCAGTGCGGTACCTCATAACATTACGCTTTTCATAGAATTTGAGATTGCTATTGTTTCAGAAAGCATTTTTGGCTTGTTTATTGACCAAAGGTCTAAGGTCCTTCCAGTATCTGTAATACCCTGTGTTTATTTTGGCACTCCCCAGTCTGTGTGATTTGCACATTTCTATTTTCAGCTTGGCCTTTAAATCGGAGAGTGCACGAAGCCTAGGTGTAGTTGTCCCTCTTCCGCTGAAATTCTCATCGGTGTCTTTAGCCGCAGGCCAGTAAAGGTGTGTGTATGCATTACCGTCTGGAGCCGAAGGCTGAAAGTGCATGTCATGACCTCCGTCATGTAAGGCAGAGTGTTTGGCAATTGCATCTGCACATTCATTTCCGGCAATGCCACTATGGGCTTTCACTTTATAGAAGCAGATAGGTTCTGGTGAAGCAGAAATTGTAGATACAATCTGTTTTAGCGGCGCAGATTTGAGTGCATATGGTCTCGTTGCATTTCAGGGCAGAGTAGCTGTTTTCTAAATTGGCTTAGGGAGCATGCACTGTCCGTTGCAATCTGGGTATATTTTTTGGTAAGCGCGCTGCAATACCTGTGAGCTCAGCTCTATTGATGGTGTTTGTCATTCCCACGCCTCCTGAGTCCACATAATATTCAGCTTTGGTTTGAGGGCAGTATACCCCTGCGCCTGTAAAGTTTTCGGCCTTGCCTATGCAGCTTCCGTCCGTGTATGCCCATAATTTCCAATTGGGGCACTTCAATTACTGCTTATTGTCCCATGGTTGGAGGTGAACAATAGTGTTTTGGCCTCTTTCCTGGCCAGTGACGTCCTCTCTGTTTGATTTGAAGTACTGGGGACAAACATGGTTGGTGATGTGGTCTGTGTCCTCTCTTGCGAGGTACTGATTTTTTTCCCAAACTGCCTCTGGGATACTCCTTTGCAGTGTTTGCATCCAATTTGGTGAGGCATCAGTTAGATGCTGTATTGCTTCTTTGTTCCAGACAGCAATAATATCCATGCTCCAGGTGTGGTTAAAGAAGTTACATTGTTGTACACCCTATCACGAGGTTGGCATTGCATACATGAGTTTTGTCTTGGGGATGAAGCCAAGCGTGGTGCAGTATTTTGGGTTATCTCGCACCAATGCTCTGTAGGCATTGATGCTCTTATTTTCCCAGTTGGGTAGAAATAAGAAGGTGGCGGTTGGTAGCTCGCTACACATCACAGATCGTAGGGAGTGTTGCACGCACTTGAGCATTTTTATGTCATCATACACTGGGTGGCAGATTGAGAAATCTGTAAACTTGGTGGCAAATGCATTGTAAGGCACCAAAGACAATGTCACGGTGACGTTCGCTCCAATATGAGGAGTTCCCAGGATCAAAGTCCAGAGCAGACGCCATTTTTTCTTTTGAGACCATGGCGAACTGATGTGTTGGGGTAGGATACGGGAGTAGGATTTTAGTGTTAGTTGGCTTGCCTTAGGGGTTTTGAAGCGTGCTTGGTGGTCTTGAAGCAGAATGGTGGTCTTGAAGCAGACCTGCAATTTCAGAGGCTAGACATTGAACAGGAGAAGACATATCTCTGTGTAATCCGTTTTTCTGAGCTTCATGGAACCTTTTTCTTAAAAGGTGGAAGCGCTCAGGAGTCATCATGCCTATGCATTTGCCATCTGGCTTATACCGTATATGCAGGCCGCTCTAGCTTCATACAGTTTTGGGAGGGAAGCCTTGTGTGTGGCGTTTATCATTGGCAATCTGTTTTGCGCAATATCATCTTTCAGGCGGACAAGGTCCACCGTTCTGATCCGAACTTCATAGTGCCCCGTGGGAGTGATGTATACATGTGGATTGATTGGTTGCATATCGAAGCAGGCCTTTGACTATTTCTTTGCCTTGTGTGGATTTCCATCTGCTATGAATTATTGATGTGCAAAAACCTTGCCTCTCTAGGTTGTCAAGTCCTTCATCCAGGGGGGTGCAAATTGCTTAGCTTCATAAATTTGTATCATTTGCCGAAAGTTTGCCCATGAGTTCAGTAATTCTTTTGGCTCCCAGGTGCGGCTCCAGGTTACCTTGAGCAGTTCGTGTTGTGATGCGTGACCTAGCTTATCTTTTTCGTCTAGGGAGAGTCGTGACAGGCAGGACAGCTCCAGTTAGACTGTGCATCTATGTTACTTCTGTCTTCTTCCTTGTAGCATTGGAGCTGTTTTAGACATGACCAGTGTAGGTGCGGTTGCATACGCTGCATTGGTACATATATGTGCGTGGTAGGTAGATTTCCTTGTTCTGTGTGTTCCTCACGTGTTCCTGGGTCACAGCAGATCTCGCAGCCGGCATCTTCCACATCTATGCGGGCAATAGGCTCCGTGCTGATGATGGTTCTGTTTTTGTTGGCTTTAAGCAAACGAAAAGCCCATATTTCAATTATCAAGGGCTCATAGTGAGGTAGCTACTGCTCTTGGTTTTCGGCTTCTGTTTCATCTGCTCTGCGTTTGTTGTTGACGTGCAGGCGATGGTCTACCACTTTTGCAGCTTGCAGATGGTATTGGTACATAGAGTTGAAAGCATCAGATGGGTCATTGAAAGTTCCCGCAACGCAAACCTTCTTGTAGTCCCAAAGAGAACTTGCCCTATTTTCAGGGTTGAGGGGTTGTACCGCACAGTACGATATGTCATTATTATGTAATTTGTATTCTGATGGTCGTTGGTGCTCTTTCCCCTTGGGCTTGGGCGGCTGTTCATTTGCCTGTGGAGAGGGTGTTTGTTGTCTCCCTGCTAGCCTCTGTGATTTCCTTTGAAAGAACAAGAGGAGGGAAGAGAGCCAGGTCGCCTGCGCGATGCCATCTAGAACTTGGCAGGCATGGCAGGATGGTGGGCCTACACAGCCATCAATGAGAACGATTATACTATAAGAGTCTCAAGTTACATTCATTTGACACGTTGTCTTCAAAAGGAACAAAAGAAGAAAAGACACGTCGTCTTCCTAGGAGCACAAAAGCGGGTTATGAATGTCCTGACCGGCTCACGCCCTTTCCAACCGCGAAGGCAGCCAGTATAAGAAATACCCCGCTGGTTAAATAATGACACAGCCAGTACCATGCTCAAAACAGTCAGACACTAAGCGTGAAGCAAATGCAAGCAGCAAAGCTTATTAGTTCCTAATATCCAGGCGTGTTTGATGAGAAACAGAGACGTCGCTGTGGGACAGCAATTAGGACACCTTCATGAAACCAGGCTGACACACCCTCGTGCAATCCAAAGAATCTGGCATGAAAACATACCGACCACTGGGCTTTCAGGGCAGCTACCCCTAAGTGCAAACAATGACCGACCAGTGCAACACAACGTAAGGCCACAGAAGAAGCATACAAACAAGTCCACGAGCCACACACGGAACCAATCAACAGCAAACAAAACAAGGAAGAGAGGTTTTAAAAAGTAAAAACCGCGTAGGTAACACAATGGGCAACCGACATGGGATAGGAAGGGATGTTGCATCACGTGCTGTATTGACGAGGGATGCAGAGTGCGGCACCCAGAAATAAGCGAAGGCACTGAAGCACTAGGCGCACACACATACACACACACACACAAAACAGCGGGTTGTGCAACATAGAAATCCTGCACTGCCTCACTAACAAAAGGATGCAAGATGAACTGCAAGGGGTTAAAGGCCTGGTCTTACTAGCCAGGATACAACGTTAAATGACCGTGCTCTTTCATCCTTCTACAACCTCCTGTTTCATTTGCTTGTTTCTGTTCTCTTGTCCTACCCTGGGTGGGGAGTGGAGTTTTCAAGACGCTCTCAAACATGCTCCTTTCTCACCAACAACCTTCTGTTTCTTCTTAGTGAGGTTCTCGGTTGCAGCCTTTTTATGAGTTTCCGCTCAGATGCCCTAGAGGCATATATAGCGATGCAACCTTACCCTAAATACCATGCCTCAGACTTGAAGCCTTTTCACAGGCCACCCCCAATTGCACTCTTCTTCTCCAGCAGTCGCCATTTTTGCAAGTGGCTGGCAACATTTTCACGTGTCAGGCCCTCAACGTTCATCTCCTGCGCGCAGGTCAACCAAACAAATGGTTTATATGTATAAACATGGGATGGGTCATACGGACCTCAGAGACGTTCAATACGGTAAAATACACATTAAATACGCAATACGCGTATAATACGGTTCCGTATTTTATGCAATTTGGGAGTGCCGATTTTTGACCCAAAATGGACCTCATTCGCCCAAAATCACCCAAAACGTTCCTGATTCTTTTCCAATATATGATTTGTTATTATATAATAACACTGAAAACTCACTGAAAGGCCGTTGTTGGGGCGGAAATTGCCTAAAAAGGCCCCAAAACGGCCAAAAACGGCAGAATTTGCAATTGTATAAATAAGGGTGGGTCATGACCTCGCCGAGACTCGCCGAATGTGAGGCTCGCCAAGCCTCGGCGAGTCTCTTTCCCGGTGTGGAAGACACTCGTCGGCCAGCGAGGGTGTCCACTTTTTGGGTGGAATCAGCCCCATCTCCCCAGGGATCCTCAAAAATCCCCAAATCCGAATCTCTTGTGGCTGAATCGGCTGACAGGCCCATCTTTTTAGTATCTCCATTAATAATATTTATTTATTATTACATAACACCAGGAAGAGTTAAAAGGGGTGTGCAACAGGGGGAGTGTAACCGCTAACCGGATTTTCCTAGCTCACACGCCCATATTTTCCACCCGGTCTCAACGTTAATAATCATAAATATATATAAGCGAACAACATAATAAATTTTGGCTCAATCCGTGCAGATTTGAGAAAGTGGTTTTCTAACCGTAATGCACCAACGAGGGCCTCCCCAGCGAGTACCGGGCCTCGTTGAGGCTCGCCGAGCCTTGCTGGCAAAATCAGACACCCTATTTACCCACCCTTACGTATAATACAGCCCAAAATGTTCAATACGGTAAAATACGCGTAAAATACCATACGGCGTATTATACGAATACGCCGTATGACCCATCCCTGGTTTATACGCAAGGACGCAATTTAGGACCAACTAATTATAAATTTACGAACGTGCTTATCAGACACCCATTCTGTATGTGGGCAATACAATCTATGACCATACTACCTTCAGACCCTATAAATTGCACTGTGTAGAAATAGCGTTGCAAGCGAAGCTAAAAAGGTTGACAAAGCCCGTATCATACATGCGCGCAATAAGTTTGTGTGTTTGTGCCATTGCAAATGTGAGCGTGTTTACTGTGCATGTAGGAGTTTACGCGTGTCCATGTTTTAGCTTGCGCATGTACGTGTGTGTGAGCATGCATGTGTGTGTGAGTGTGTGAGAGTGTATGTGTGCGTGTTTGTGCCCGTATGTGTGTGAGAGTGTGTATGCGCATGTGTGTATGTGTGTTAACGAGTGTGAGTGTGAGCCTGCACGTATGTTCTTGTGTATGCATACACATGTGCGTGTGTGTGCATGTGCACGGGTGTGTGCGCATGCATGTTTTAGTATTTACGTGCATGCCTGAGCGTTTATTAAGTTCACAAGCACGCACCCAGCTATGGGCACAGTCCCTCTTTGAGCATGAAATACCAGAGGGGGTCGACGGAGGCCCCAAACAGGGGTACTTTAAAAATTTGAATTGAGTATGGGCACCCATGTTTGCGAAATTCTGAGCTCAGGACCCAAAGGTAGCTACTCATAACACCTGAGCTTTAAGTTTGCAAACATGGGTGCACATGTCTAATTGCCCGCGGCGTGAACCCTATTTTTCACCATCATTCTCTCATATCTCACCACCCACTGACCTGAGTTATGTCATTTTTATATGAATCACATTTCAATTAAAAATACCACTGCAACAAAAATGGAGTGAAACGACCCAGTAGTTGGTCAAATACTCCATTTTGGCCCATTTTCCTTAGAGAAAATCAACAAAAGGCAGAAGGGGTGCCAAAAAGGTGGAAAACCAACCTTCACCAAATCTACTTTTCAAAACCCAGGATGATTTGGTATCATAAAGGAAGTCCTCCTGTCTTGTTTTGGGATGAAAAGAGGTCCTGCTTGGGGCGTGGTGGCCTGTTATGTGGAAATTCAGTGCCAAAATTTGAACTGGATTTCTGTCCAGTCCACTGGGGTGGTCCTTTTGGCCCCAAACTTCATGAACCATCTAGTTAAATTATTATGATTTGTATCCAAAATGTCACATTTCAGGACATTTGCTCCGTTCACCCCCTCTGTTGAAATACATTCATTTACTTCGATTTTTGCTGGTTTTGTGACCCAATGAACACGGTTTTTGTTATTTATCGGATTAAACCTGAGAGTACATGCAACGTATTAAGATTGGGGCATGGCAGTATTCAAGTGGACACAGTTTCATCAATTTAACTTGATTAATGTGGGGAGTGGTTTTTCACCGCCTGCCTATTTTTTTCCTTATCTTTCACGGCGCAGGGAGGGCTAGGTGAGACTGTCGCTAGCCACTTGCAAACTTGGATGACAAAGTTAATCCTGACGGCTACGCCCCTGACCAGCGCAAACTAAACAAGTGCGCACTTTGGCGAAATTGCTTCAATAACCTATACAAACGTTCAATTTCAGCCGTTGGGGTAGAAGAGCAGCCATGCTGCACGATTGGCACATGAGACTGTGAATGAGGGAGTTGATTCTCCAAGACATGAGAGTTGGTTGTTTGGCGGGAGCGCAAAAAACTGATGCTGCTGTAAAGTACAACTGCTCTCAACAATTCCTACCATACTCCGTTAGCTATGAGAGATGGGCAAAATCTGGCCTTCTAAAACGTACAGCGCAATTCAGCTCGAACAAGATGTCTTATATTCAAGACTAAGCATGGGTGACTGGGGTTTCTGATTTTGCCAGCGAAGCTCGACGAGCCTCATCGAGGGCGAGGCTCGTTGATGTAGGCCCTAGTTGGTGTATTACGGTTAGAAAACCACTTCCTGAAACTTGCACGGAGAAGCCGGAATTTTTTCTTGTATGATAATTAAATAATCATCGTGAAGAGACCGGACTGAAAATAAATGTAGGGAGTGTTTGGAGATTCTTTTATGGTGCATTGCCTGGACAGGCATGCAGCAGATTGGCCAGAAATAAGTTCCATAAATTCTGAATAATACTTGATAATATTACAAAATACTGTACAAAATCACTGCCCATTTTGGGGCGTCGAGGTGATATTAGGTACATCCAAATTTCCTCAAGAACTGTGTTTTGCTAGGGCTGGTTTTAACCAAATCTGTTGGATGGACTTTGGGCCTGAATAGCTCCGCGGCCAGGCGTCTGTTCCGCGTCAGATTCTGTGGACAATCAAACTGGCCTCACCCTAGTCTGTGTGTCCAGTTTCGCGGCGAGCTGTGATGGTCAAACTTTTGACAACGATGTATCGGGGCTGGAAAGTGGCACGTTGTGACGGCGTCAAAATGTAGAATTTAGTGTTTCAATTCTTACTCGATTCCGTTCAGAATTTGCGCAGTTATCATGCGCCGTCATTTTCTGTGGCTCCATGGAGACCGACGAGGAGGGATTTTTTGGCCGGCCACATTTGATGCAGTTTAATGCCACTGTTATGAGCTATTATTTTACAGCAGTTACGAGCTTGATTAAATTTTGGGAACCTCTGGCAGTGACAAAGGCATAAGCGCCCCATGCAGAATTTGGCCTGCAGGACTGAAACGTCTTTGCGTCTTTTGATATGGATGCCTAGACTGTTTTGCAAAATCCGGCAAGGTCATATGATGTATTTGGTAGGTTCTGACGGTGAAGGCAGTGGAGCTCTGTATGTGCAGAAAGGGTTGGACAATTGTACATGGACAAAGGTCTTCAGGGTTGCACAGACAGGCAATGAAGGCGCGTAAAAAGGGAAAACACAAAAAAAGCGTGAATCCTTCGTCGGGTCGAAATTTGGGCGGGCGGCACGCCCCTCTATTCTGAAAATCTGACACTTCCCTGAACAAGACTGTGGCATCGTGATGTGCCATTTTTTGCGTTTATATTAACACTTAAATATTATTTTACACAAAATGCGGTTGATTCTCCCGATTTTTAGGAACTTTCAGGGAAATCCCCCTGATTTCCCCCCCCCATGGACACCCTAGTTGCCGTCTAGGCTTTGACAGCAGTGCCGTTGAGCCTCGTCTAGAGGCTGGCACACCCTTACTCAGGACATACCAGGAAATGTTTGCTCCTTGTTTACTCCCTTGAAGCAGTATCCTTGTTTACTCCCTTAAAGCAGTGGTCGTGAGGAAGGTTAAGTAGCAGCGAAAGTACCAGTAAAAGTAGCAGCTGTAACAGTTGCACAGCAAGGCACCTTACCTGCATGATATTCTTGGGAACCGCCTTATCGTGACCAAGCTTCTCTAACGCCTCTTCAAAGCGTTTGTGTAACTGTGGCGTCCACACCAGACGTGCACGCTTCACCGTCCGCGCGTTGCCCTGATAGTGTGCATGTGTGCGCATGTGTGTGCGTTGTGCTTGTGTGTGTGTGTGTGTGTGTGTGCATATGTGTGTGTACGTGTGTGTACGAATGTTTGTGTAAGCGCACGCTTCACCGTCCGCGTGTTACTGTGAGCGTGTGTGCGTGGGTGTGCATGTGTGTAACTGTGAGTGCGTTGTGTTTGTGTGTGTGTGTGTGCTTGTGCACACGTGTGTGTGTGTGTGTGCTTGCTTGCACGCTTCATTGCCCGCACGTTGCCCTGATCGTGTGTGCACATGTGTGCATTAGTATGTATATGTATGTGCGTTGTGGTTATGTGTACATGTGTGTACGTGTGTGTGTGTGTGCTTGTGTCAGTGTTTCAAATGGTTTTGCGTAGAATTCCTTTTTTCAAGGCAAAATTGCCTCTTTCTGCAAACCAATTACAGTTTTGGAAGGGAGGCGCGATATGAAAAGAAAAGAGAAACTAGGCAGGCACTGAAGGCAACACCGCCCACATTGATCAAGGAAAAGAAAGCCAGGAAGTTATGCATCATAAACCGCTGAAACGATCCCAAAGAAGGAAGAGCTGCGTATCACAATAAAAGCAGCGACGCACCTGTTGAAGTTTGAAATGATGAGAGCTTTACCAGTGTAACCTGCAGGGATATACGTATTACACAAACACACACCAACACACACATACATACACACGCAAACGCATACACACACACGCACGTGCGCACGAGGCACACACACAAAGCATCCCCACCAGCTACTTAGAACACGTGTGCCACCGTGATAGGCCACAGTGATAGGCCACAGTGATAGGCGAGATGCGTATGGCGACGCACATGGTTGCGTGACAAACCCACCTGATCATCGTCCTCCTCCATGGTATCTGTCGTGCCTGTCGTGCACATGGTGTTGCTGTTGGGCTGCTGCTGCTGCTGCTGCTGTTGGCTTTGTGGGTACAGGCCAGGCAGGCAGTAGGAGTTGGGGAGGGCCTCCTGGTTGAAGTCAGCCGGACCACCTGCGTACGGCAGAGGCAGATGTGAGCAACCTCACACGGATTGTGCGAACCCCCCTTCTCCTCTCTGTACATGGATTTGGTACATGGGATGTGTACCTGCTTACCTATGGTGACCATTGTAATCATTGGCACATGGGGTGTGTAACGCCATGTGCTTGGTACCCTCGTATGGCACACACACATCGTACATACGTGTGTGTGTATGTGTGTGTGTGTGCGCGTGTGTGTGTGTGTGCGTGCGTGTGTGTATGTGTGTGTGTGTTCTGTCATAATGTGGGTCAACCACCTCCAAAATGACTGTGGGCCAATTACTGCCAGGACGACCAAAAGGTGATAGACCCACATATAACATGTTTAAAAAGAAAAGAAAAACTACGCAGGCAGCAAAACACTCCCTGCATCAATCAAGGAAAAGGAGACACATTGGCCCTAAGTGCCGTCCCCCCCACCAAAGAAAAAAACTAGGGGATCTTGAGGGTGGCTGGCAGTTTGTGCGCATAATGCACAGAGTGAGCATGCAATTAAGGGCAGTCTTGTGGGCCCTCTGTGAATCGAGGCCGAGCTCTTTCAGATGATGCAAAGTGTTAGAGGCATACATTAATCCTACCACACCAAGAAGGATGGTTGAGCTATTTAAATGGATTGCAGATCCACTAGGTTCCATGCTCAAAATTGAGCTGCAGCTCCATAAGCAGTGCGGAAAAAGAGGTGGTCCTTTTAACATGGGGGACATGCCACAGCGGGTTGGCTAGAGGGCAGGTGTGCTTCAAAGCGCATTTGGAACGGAAGGCACACAGTGGCTGGGAAGAAAGCGTGCCAGCGTGATGAGGTGCTGAAGATGAGGTGCGTGATGAGGTGCCAGCGTGATGAGGTACAAAGCGGTATCCTACAAGGGGTGTTTTTCCATTTTCCACACGTGTGTTACCTAGAGGGATGACCAGGACTGTGTACACGCACTGCGTGTGACCATGTTTGTGAGGTCGCATTTAGAAAAACATGTCCACGAACAGCTGCGTGGGGGATAAAGCACGTTCCGAAGCAATGTAGCTCTTGCTCAGAATGTGTTCATTGAGTAAGCGGGAATTCCCCCTTCCCCCCCTCTTACCGTGATGCATGGGGAAAACCCCGTACGGGTTGAACTGCTGCACAGAAGTACCTTGACGCTGCTGCTGGTGCTGCTGCTGTCGTTGCTTCTGCCTGTTATCGCTGTTGTACTGCTGGCTCTGCTGCTGGTGTTGCTGCTGTTGCTGCTGCTGCTGCTGCTGCTGCTGCTGGTGGAAGTTGGCTTGAGCTGCCAGGTATTGCTGCTGTGCGTGGTACAGCTGGCTGCTTGCAGCCACGCCCCCTTCAAAACTTTTTCGCTGCTGCTGCTGATCGAAGCTGGACCTCTGCTGTTGCATCGCTGCTGCGACCCCTTCGACAATACTAGAGCGCTGCTGGGCTGCAGCGACCACACTATCAAAGCTGGGCCTGGGCTGGGCTGCCGCGGCCACACTCTCAAAGCTGGACCTTTGCTGTTGGAACATGCCACTGTCAAAGCTTGAGCGCTGCTGCTGATGGTGGACCTTGCCTGAGGAGCCAACGGACATGGCCCCACCCCCATTGCTGGCTTGCAAACCTTCATGTATTCGTATGAGTGTGTGTATATGTGTGTGCGCGTTGTGTGTGCGTGTGTGTGAGAGAGTGCATGTGCGCGTACATGTGTGTTTCAACTGTATGTTTGTGTGCGCGATGCGTGTGCATGTGCTTGCCCACCACGCTCCATCCCAGAAGGCTCTGCACTGCCTGCCCAACGCTGGAAGGCCTGTAAGGCTCCTCCTCCCCGGTGAGCCTCGCCTGTGTCTATGGGAGCGATGGGAAGAAGCTGCTGTTGCTGCTTTTGCTGCTGTAACTGAGAGAACAAGGCCAAGCCGGGCGGTTCCAGCGTCTGGTTACTGCGCTGCAGCTCCTCCTTCGCAGCCCCACCCCACCTTGCCATAGGCTTAACAGCTTGACCAGCTAATGATGGCTGCTGCTGCTGGAGTGCGGATGGGTTGCTGTGAAAGGAGGGGGGCAGTGGATTGGGCCCAAATTGGTTGAGGGGGGCAGAACCAAAGCCAGGCAATCCAAAGACAGCTCCTAGGCTGGGCGTTAACAGTGTGGCATCTAGGGGCACAATGGGGGCAATATAATCTGTCATGGCCGTAATTTTATCGATAAAAAAACTAATTTTCGCATCAATTTTTGTAAATTTTGGAGTTGCTTGTGGGCTGGATCTCTAAACACGCACCACAGCAACAGTGAGCACGTGTCCTCTATTTGCAGCTAGCAAATACCTACAATAAATGCATAGACGTAGATTGAGCACACGAAATCATGTCCATTTTGGACCAGCCAGGGATAGTATCCGCGGCAACAAGTGCTAATCTCTAAAGAACAACACCTTCTTTTCATTGGGCACTTTAACATCGTAGAAGTCGGACTGAGAGTTGGATGTGATTGATCTTAACAAAGCATGCACGTGTGTTACAAGATACAAAAAGTTGAGTCGTCTGATACTGATACCACATGGGGAATCCCCGCGGGATGTAGTATGTCTGTATGTGACTTGGAACTACTATTTTTGTTCGTAGATATCAATTGCCTCGAAAATAATATTAAGGTAAGGCTTAAGGTAAGGCTGCTAAGGTAAGGCTTAAGGTAAGGCTTAAGGTAAGGCTGCTTGAGCAATTAAACAAAGCGCTTTAAACGATCGGCCCATAATGTTACGTGGTAACTCCTACCTTACAGAGGTACAGAAAGTACCGAAGTGTGATGTCACAATACTGAGAAATTATAACACTGACTGGAGTCACAAGGGCAAGTTCAATCCTTGCAACATCACCACCCTAGATGTATAGCTGTTATTAATATAAAGTAGAAGTGGCCAGCACGCTACCGTGCTTCGTAAGAGTGGTTCAGAGCCTAAGACGATAGTAGAGGTACACTTACAAACATTGTTGGCATTCCTTAGACCCCTAGAGAGTACAGAGAGGTCATCCCACCAGCAATCCTAGAGCGCGTAAGGAGGGACTACCCGTCTCGCCGGGACGCTCGTATTGCAGAGGACGACCTTGAGCAATTTAACCCAAGCGCTTTAAGCGATCGGCCCTTAACTTTGGACTGTATTACACTGTACAAGGTCCACCCCTAGGCCGGACAAAAGCCAGACCTTTCAGCGGTTTTTCAAGGCCCTAAAAAATAGCCAAGTAATGAAAATGCGTTGCCCGTTGCAAATGCTGGCGTGCTTGATTGGTAAGCTCATTTCTTCGCATCCTGTTATGAACCAGCACATTCTTATTTCATCACACTTGCTAACCTATATACTCTGCTGAAATGGATCTAAATCTCCATTTTGATGTCTGCGGATTTGAAACTGATAACAATTACCCCCCGAAAATCCAGGCAATTTACCCATTGATGTACAGAACTCTGCCTCCAAACCACTTAATCCTTTCCGTTGAACAGCCCTTCCCTGATCCAAAATACTTACGTAGACTGCTGTAAGACTTTGCAGTCATTGTGGTGTGGTACAAATTCAAAACAGCATCAAGTGAACCATGTTGGTAGTGGTTACGCCATCCGTAGGGAGCAGCCAACACAGGAGGATCCCATGTTAGTGTGATGGCTTTTAGGTTCATGCTGACTTATTTGTTGCTTTTTTACTTGAACTTGATTAGATATAACTGTTGGTAAAGAGGGAAGGGAATTTAACTGTTTCAACCACACTACAGCCGAGGCCTGACACATCTGACGGTGTGAAATAAATAGGGAGGATTGCTGGAAATGTGCCTCCGCAATGCCTACGACTGGAAACGGCTTTGCATTTTGTTTTGTCCAAGCATTCTTGATTGGCTGGAAAATTGCACTGTTGTTGCGGCCTCTCACTTAAGGGCATCACAGAACAGGTGTGTACAGGTGTATTTTCTGCCAGCGATTTCGCTGGCAGAAAATAAGTGTCCAAAAGGCAAAGATGAAAGACAACTCAGATAATTCCTAACTGCAACCACTATCTGCTGCAAATCAAACACTGCTGAAAAAGCGCCCGACAGCATAAAACAGCAGGTACTACGTCGAGGACCTCATCAGCGTCTAGATGGCGTACGTATGTACAGTGATCTAGAGAGTGTGCAGCCGACCTTGGAACACGGAGCAAAGCTTGGCAGAGGTCTTGGTGTATTCCAGCGTAATACACCAAGTGACTTGACATCGATCAATTCAACACAGTTTTCAAATACACCGCAACTGCAACAGCGGGTGTGGATTTCCAGAGTTGTTTCGTTCGATGTGTACGCCAAGGAAACTGAGGAACCTATTGATTGTGCGTCAACTGACTCTCCCAAAGTCGAAGACATCCGTGCAGTAAAGTGCGAATGATCACATTCCTGTGTGTAGCAACCATAAGCTTGTTATTCCTATGGCTTGAAAAGTAGCCCACGCTCAAACAAGGCCATACAAGCATCAGAGAGCGATAGAAATTGTACTACTATTACTACAGGTCCCTGCTTCCTTCTTACGTATTTGGCTGCAATTTGGAAGTCACACAGTTAAGTTACTCTTTGTTTCGTAACGAAGCCGGTACATTTTATATACTAGCAAGTTCATTCGAGAAGGTTGTATTTCCTCTTCTCACAAGATGGCTGTGCTCGGCAACAAAATGTCCACTGCTTCAGCTGCTGCCAGCGCCAGGTGCAGCAGCAAGGCCGTGCCCGTGAGCCGTGCCCCAGTTGCGTGCCGTGCCAGCCTATCTAGCCGGGCGGGCTTGCAGCAGGAGGGTACTCACAAGGCGTTTGCCGGGAGGTCCCTCGCCACGGCCAGCATCGTTGGCCGCGCCAACAGACGTCAGCTGGTGCAGGCCGTGCAGGCCTACAAGGACGGCGAGAAGCTGGACAGGCCCCTTCGCGTGGCCGTCGTGGGGGGTGGGCCTTCCGGTGCTTGCGCGGCCGAGACCCTGGCCAAGGGAGGCGTGGAGACGTACCTGATCGAGCGCAAGATGGACAACTGCAAGGTGTGCGTAGGGTTAGTTCGTTTGTCCATCCCCCCGCTTTGACATTGCCTGCGAGGAAATGCTGGCTTTCCCGACACGATACTTTCTACCACCGATCTCTCGACCACACACACCATCGCCTGCCATTGGCACAAACACACACACAGCCTTGCGGAGGTGCCATCCCCCTGTGCATGGTGGAGGAGTTCGACCTGCCCATGGAGATCGTGGACCGCAAGGTCACCAAGATGAAGATGATTTCCCCCTCCAACCGCGAGGTGGACGTGGGCAAGACCCTCAGCGAGCGTGAGTGGATCGGCATGTGCCGTCGCGAGGTCATGGACGATTACTTGCGCAAGCGCGCGGAGAAGAGTGGCGCCAAGGTCAGTCTGCTTCTGTGTGTGTGTGTGTGTGTGTGTGTGCGTGTGTGTGCGCGCGTGCGTGCGTGCGTGTGCGTGTGCGTGTGCGTGTGTGTGTGCGCGTGTGTGTGCGTGTGTGTGTGTGTGTGTGTGTGTGCGCGCGCGTGCGCTTCAGAACCAGAGGGTGACATACAACACACACACACACACACACGCAAACGCTCGCATGCACACACGCACACACACGCTTGCAAACATACACACACACACACCACACACGCGCACACACATACACACACGCACGCACGCGCAGCCTGCTTTGTAACATGTACATTTGCTAATGATATGAGTACAATTGTGTGCGCATCTCCTAATCTGGATCATTCAGAAATAAATGCAGCAAGTTTGTAATTACATTAGTAGAATTCTGACGGTCTAGCACATGCACCACGCCGTGCTCCCCTCACGCCCCATTTTTGATTGGCTGTGTGTATGAGCAGGCCAGTGCAGCTCAAGCTAGTGTTGCTTGGTAAAAGCTAAACGTTTTTGAGCACCACCGTACGTGTGCTTTAACTTATGACCACACACACACACACACACACACACACACATACACGCACGCAAAGTGTCCATCACCCCCCCCCCCTCTGTCCTCGCAGGTCATCAACGGCCTGATGATGAAGTCTAACTACGACGGAGCTGACGGCC
>Ga0307974_1000689_pt1 | contig 21613 bp, 25 predicted proteins | sample OrgLakmetagen784_FD_201812 | JGI IMG/M metagenome (GOLD analysis project Ga0307974, IMG submission 201812) | Saline water microbial communities from Organic Lake, Antarctica - #784 | ecosystem: Environmental > Aquatic > Non-marine Saline and Alkaline > Saline | place: Antarctica: Organic Lake... | reverse complement strand
CCCCACGTACATCCCCCTGCACACACCTGCCAAGAATTTTAAAGCCTGCAGGCGAGTCCCATACAAGGAAGGGCAGACATCTGGTTGCTGCTGCAGCAGCGTCTGCTGCTTGGAGCTGCGCAGGTATGTGTGTCCATCTAATGTAGACAGGAGGGGCATGCGCAGCTCATCCAACGGTGACAAAGAGGGCTTGCTAGTAGGCACGTTGATGCGCTGGGAGGTAGAGGACAGCAGGCGCATGAGGGATGCGATGCCCTGCGTAGCACACGTGTGTGTGTGTGTGAGTGTGTGTGTGAGTGCGTGTGTGTGTGCATGTGTGTGCATGTGCGTGTGCGCGCGTGTGTGTGCATTAGTGTAATGCTGTCTAAATTTGAGATTGCACAAGGGGTGTGGTATGCCCTGTGTAACACGTGTGTGTGTGTGTGCGTGTGTGTGTGTGTGTGTGTGTGTGCGTGCGGGCGAGTGTGTGTGCGTGTGTGTCTGTGTTTGTGTGTGCGTGGGTGAGTATGTGCGTTTTGCATTATGCATTGCCAACAAGGTATGTGCTGTATGCTGACGAGGTATGAGATTGTATGACGGATGCGATGCCCTGTATAGTACATGTGTGCTTGTGAGTTTATGTGCGTAGTGCTGCTCTAACATACAGCCCTAAGGGTTCAATAAACAGACGATGAGTGCTGCTTGCCAGTATATGGACTCGCACATCAACCCGTTGCTAAAGAAGTGTGCACATGTGGCTGTTCTGCACTCATTGTCCGGACAGAGAAAGTTGCACGACGTGCAACTAATCTGTACTTTACAGTTCTGTACTTACTGTCCCGACGGAAAAAGTTGCACAACATGCGGCTGATCTGTACATACTGTCACGCCAAAAAAATTACACGATATGCGACTGTCCTGTACCTTACTGTCTCGACGTAAAAAACAGCACGACGTGCGGCTGTTCTCTACATACTGTCCCAACGAAATAAAGTTGCATGACATTTGCTGCTGCCAAGAAAATGGCTTGCACACGTGCAGCCCGCACACTGTTTCAAAACACAATCGTGGACAAGTGGTAATTGCTCCGATGCATGCTCTAACCTTTCCATGATCTGATCCAATAATGCTTTGATCCATCTATGCTCTGATCTATCCATGCTCGAACCCACCCACTCTGCCACTGCACAAAACTGCATACAACCCTGCACCGTGCATGCACTGATCAAGCCACACTGTTCTACTGATGTAGTGGAGAAGTTTTACGGTATCCGGTGCCAGAGTGGCTCCTTTTCCTTAACCAATGTGAAGAGGGGAATTCTCTGCCTGAGTAATTTCATTTCGGTTTTAACAAATACCTAGGGTTGGACAGACCGAATAATCACACCGTATATGACTGTATATTTGGTGATTTTCCTGCCAGAAACAACGTACATACACCGTATATATGTATAGTTCTGGCCAAAACTAATAATGCCGCGTACCTGAGGGACAAAGTCGCGGGGGAGCTGCACGATGCGTGCTGCAAGCGCATCTACCAAGTAGCGGGGGGCGTGGCCTAAGAACATGAAGCCGTGCAACGCCATCTGCGATGCATTTGCGTGTGTAAGTGATTGGATGACATACGTCCTTCGTCTTTTGCACAATGTACGCGTTTGTGTGGGTGTATGTATGTTTGTGTGTAGTTGTGTGTGTGTGTGAGAGGAATTTGCGCCAGTGCATGAGTGAGCGAGTGTGTGTGTGTATTGTGAGTGTCCAGGAGGGGAGCGTACCAAAGGCTATGTAAGGACGACAACAGCAGCACGTAGTGGGAAAGCTGGAGTGCTAGGACGCTCAAATAAGTCATAAATACAAGTGTTAGTTACAACTCAAAGTAATGCTATTTATCCTTTTGTCTAAAACCTGTGACTGGCATGCGTATACATTTTTGCTTCAAATGCCTACAGATATACTATTGTAAACATATCAAATGTACATGTTTTCCTACAGTGTACACTTTTTTGTTACGTTTAAATGCCTACACATGTACTTTTTTTAAACATGTATCGAATGCACACGTGTAAATGTTTTCCTACACGTACACACTTTTTTGTTACTTTCAAATGCCTACACATGCACTTTTTTTAACATGTATCAAATGTACACGTATACACTTTATTGTTATGTGTATGCATGCTGAACCATGCGCACAGTTGCCATCTATGTCTACCAAGGGACAGGAACGCCTGTAAACTCCAGCACGAGCGCACAAACACCTGAACATCACGTGCACGCCCAAGACCTGTGTGTGCTGTTCTGTGCATTTTGTGCGTGTGTGCTGTGTATGTGTGTGTCCTGTGTATGTTTGTGTGTGTGTGCTGTGTATGTTTGTGTATATGTGCTGTGCTGTGCATTTTCACAGCCATATTTGTTGAAGGAACAAAGGACGGACATCAACAGAGCTGTACACCGATCTGAGCACACACGCACCTGGACATCCCGCGCGCTGAATTCATGAGCGTGCTGTGCACTATACGACGCCAAGTCTCTCAGCAACTGCCACTCCTTCTGCCTGTGCGCAGCACGTAGGAGACCATAGTCATTAAGGGTGGCAGCACCACACACAAGATGCACAGACACAATATACACGCACACGCATACACACGTGCACTAGCAAGCTACAATACACAATACACACAGCACACACACACAAAAACAAACACAAGCGGAGCACGCCAAGATGGCGACTACTGGACTAATCAACATGCTGAATACAACAACATACACTCACACACCACATTGTGTGCTATCATAGCACTGCTATGACTTACAGCAAAGCTAAAGCAACAAATAGTTACGCAGCGTGCACGCTGACACGCATGCACGAACACACAGTTCCGGAAACTCTCACCTACAAGGCTGCATCTGCAGCTTGCTCAGTCCACAGACTAGCTGCCCTATATCTAACGGACCAGGGCCTGCTGTGGCTGTTGCAAAGGACGAGTATGAGGGAGTTGTAAAGGATGAGTATGTAGGCGATCTGCGTCCGGTGCGTCAGGGCCTGCCTGCTGTGGCTGTTGTGAAGGCTGTGTGATGAAGGTTGTGTGATGAAGGTTGTGTGATGAAGGTTGTGTGATGAAGGCTGTGTGATGAAGGTTCTGTGATGAAGGTTGTGTGATGAAGGCTGTGTGATGAAGGCTGTGTGATGAAGGTTGTGTGATGAAGGTTGTGTGATGAAGGTTGTGTGATGAAGGCTGTGTGATGAAGGTTGTGTGATGAAGGTTGTGTGATGAAGGTTGTGTGATGAAGGTTGTGTGATGAAGGTTGTGTGATGAAGGCTGTGTGATGAAGGCTGTGTGATGAAGGTTGTGTGATGAAGGTTGTGTGATGAAGGTTGTGTGATGAAGGCTGTTTGATGAAGGTTGTGTGGTGAAGGTTGTGTGATGAAGGTTGTGTGATGAAGGCTGTGTGATGAAGGTTGTGTGATGAAGGCTGTGTGATGAAGGCTGTGTGATGAAGGCTGTGTGATGAAGGCTGTGTGATGAAGGTTGTGTGATGAAGGTTGTGTGATGAAGGTTGTGTGATGAAGGTTGTGTGATGAAGGCTGTTTGATGAAGGTTGTGTGATGAAGGTTGTGTGATGAAGGTTGTGTGGTGGAGGCTGTGTGGTGGAGGTTTCATGAGTGAGGGTTAAGTGTGGAAGGCATTGAGGGATGCTGCCGGAGTGGTGCTCGGCGATGGAAGACTTCGTGCTGTAAGCATGACAAGGTGCTGAGTGCTGCTGTGGGTGCGGTGCAGATGGCAAAACATAGGTATGCAGATTGCAGTGGATGCAGCCGTGAGGTGGCAATAGTGCTAGGGTATATGAGAGAGGCGTTGAGAGCTGCCGTGGGTGCTGTGAAGCCCCATGAGGCATTGTACAGGATGTTATCAATTCCTTATTTCTACGCCCTGTGCGACTTGGGCATGCTGTGGGTGGTATGAAGTTGAGAGGCATGATGCATCAGACTCAAAACTTATTTCCTCCTATTTTTCCAGTGCCCTGTGCAACCTGCCCGTGGGCACGCTGAGGGTGGTGTGCAGGCCATAGGATTTGCAGGACAACGGCGAAGGGTGCTGCTGTGTGAGTCACAAGTGTAAAGGCGATATCAAGGTCCCAATACAAAATGTTTCTTGTGTCGCCTGACAAGCGCCCTCACACACACACATACACACACATATACACAAAAGCACACACATATGAACACACGGTGTGGTGTATATACAGAAGTTCCCGTATGTATTCCAGGTACACGGTCACGTAAGTTGCACGTATGCAGACCTAGTTACACGTATGCAGAGCTGGCCAAGGTTGCACGTGAGCCCTGTACAAACAGACTCTGCAAACGAGCCCTGTATTTATTCCTGCAAACGACCCTGTACAAATGTTTTTCCGGTAGGTACAGGTTACGTGCCACGGCTTTGGTGGTGAGCTGCGTGGGGTCCAGTATGCACCCAGGCCTTGGAGCCCTAGTCCCTGCAATTCAGCTTTGTGCACACTCGCACTACTCTGTGCCGAAGCATCTTGCTTGTTCGTCTGCACAAGTCCCTCCCATGCTGACAGATTAACTACCTGTGATTCCATACTCTTATCTTTTATACCCAAGCCTCGTAACCCCTCATCATCAAGCTTCACTTGACTAAATTCCAACCCATCAAGCTTCACCTAACCAGGTTTCAACCCAATTCACCACCCAACATCTAGGGCGCACCCACCATCTAGGGCACAATTTGTGACCAATAAATTGAGTGCAGGCAGCTTCTTAAGAGTGGCTTGAAGAGCAAGCTAGGCATTTGCACGAGGATGAGGCATCCTCGAAATGACGGGGCAATCTCTTGCTGAAGCAAGAGAGCAAATGTGGACAGCAGATTAGACGCCGGGCGACTTGTAGGAATGGCTGAGAAGCACGCAAGGCAAATGAGTAGAATTGGCCATAACCATATATATACGGTGTATATAAGGTATTTTTGACAGGGAAATCACCAAATATACGGTCATATACGGTGTATATATATGGTTCTGGCCAACCCTACAAATGAGCAAGGACGAGGCGTTTTCTGACGGAGGAGCAGCCACTGCAAGAGAGCATTGACTGAACGAAACATGAAAAAGACAACGTCTGAGAAAAGCAGCCAATGCTAGAGAAGCAGCAGATGGATTCGAGGATAACTTGTGAGCACGTGATAGGACAAGAGAGTGCACGGGTCCAAGTGCAGGCGCAATTTGAGCTGTCTGGGGAGGCACTTACCAAAAGGGGAACCCTTAAAACGGTGCAAACATAGTGGGGGCATACCTCAAAGCACACGTTATCATGAGCTGATCAGTGCATGGTAGGAGAAGAGGAGAGCAAACTAACGCGATGGCTAGCATGATGTACGCAATGGCTAGCATGATGTACGCAATGGCTAGCATGATGTACGCAATGGCTAGCATGATGTACGCAATGGCTAGCATGATGTACGCAATGGCTAGCATGATGTACGCAATGGCTAGCATGATGTACGCGATGGCTAGCATGATGTACGCGATGGCTAGCATGATGTACGCAATGGCTAGCATGATGAACGCAATGGCTAGCATGATGTACGCAATGGCTAGCACGATGTACGCAATGGCTAGCATGATGCACGCAATGGCTACCATGATGTACGCAATGGCTAGCATGATGTATGCAATGGCTAGCATGATGTACGCAATGGCTAGCATGATGCACGCAATGGCTAGCATGATGCACGCATCAATGCCGCCACCATGATAAACACAACACTACTGCAGATCTCACTCTCACGTTCTTGTTCCCTGTTGGTGTTTAATAGGAGCAACAAAATCCTACGAGCAACACACCAGCATCGCACTCTCACGTTCTTAGTCCCTGTCGTTGATGTATACAACATCAACTTGCTACTGCCACAAGCAAGACATCCCTACAATACTGCAACGCACTCTCACGTTCTCGTCTCCTGCTGTCACGGATGAAGATGCCCATGAAGGAGATCACAGCTGACGCCTTGAGGGCTTGGGGGACCTGGCATGCATCAGTGAGTTGTGTGTGTGTGAGTGTGTGTGTGTCTGTGTGTGTGTGTGTGCATGTCCTTAAGCTTATGTGTCCTTCATATTTTAAAATTACAGAAAGAGTGTTCAAGGGGGAGCTGACTAAACGGCTCGCACACGTGCAAACAAAACAAACACACACACGAGGAGAAGGTAGATCACCAGCACATGTTTATGCTCACACAAGCGAGTGGTGCACAGTTCAACGCATTTATGCGCACACATGTAAGCACACGCGCACATAGGCAATAGACACACACAGTACCTGTACACCCTGCTGATGCAGGGTGCCCAAGGCCCACACACAGTTGGCTGCATTGCGCTCGGTGAAGCGCTTGATGAGCAGGTTTGACTTTTTGGAACCTGAACCTTTTTCATTTCCTTGATCTTTGATCTTCCACGGCTGTCCTGCCTTTGAGCTGGTTTGCTGCGTTTGCTGTGTCTGTGTGTGTATGTGTGTGTGTGTGTATGTGTGTGTGTGTGTGTGTGTGTTGTGTTTGTGGGTGTGTGAGATTTTGTGTGCGAGTGTGTATGTGTGAGAATGTGTTCATGTGTTGGGTATAATAGAAAAGTGTATTGCATACACCAAGCGGCTAGTACATAATCATGTGTATAGAAGGTTTTGTGAGTGTGTGCTTGCGCATACACGCACATGACACGCGCACACGAACATTAACACACACAGACATACAACTCAGAGCACACACACACATACACACACGCGCACCATGTGAAGTAGCTGAACAGTTAGTATGCTTGCTGCCTCCAGGTAGGACTTGCGTGCTTGTGCACCTCTTGCCGGTACAAGCCTAGAAGATGGCCCCCCTCGCGCTAGTTGCAGGATGCCGGCATCGGCACGTGGGGGACCATCGGTGGGTGGGAGTGTGCGAAGAGGGGAGATGGGGTTCAGCGCTCGCTGCAGGAGGCTGTCCTCCCTGGAGTCAAAGGGAGATGGAGGTACATGTGTGTGTGTGCATGTCAGTGTGCATGTGCTTGCATGTGTGAGTGGGAATTCACGTGTTTGATGCATGTGATGTGCTGCATGGGTGGTGCTTATGTAATAAACGCGTACGAGCAGTGATTGTATGACTGGGCACACACGCAGGCATGCCACTGTTAAAAACAATAATAAGTGAAAGGGATAAACAGAGGCAGATGTACATGAGCTTACGTACAAGCTGCTGGCACCAATACACAAGCCAAAACCTAACACAGCCACAACCCGGACAACACACCTTCCCAAAAACAATCTAAACAGGGTCAATTTACTTGGAAACTTGTTCATCTTGACAAGGATACGATGTCCTCTAGTAGGGTCATCACAAGGAAAGATTTTAAAGTAGACCGCATGCATGGCTTTCCCTTTGACACCATACAGTCCCCACTTGCCCTCAGCACACATGTATCTAGCTACTATTTTTTTTGACAATATCTAGATTTAGTACAGAAATGTTTAGTCACCCCACTCCCGCACTCACACACGGACACGCACACACACAAAAACACACTCCGCACACACATACACACACGCATAGACACAATTTCACACACACATACACACACAAACACTCCGCACACACATACACACACGCATAGACACACACATACAAACACGCACACACACTCCACACACACACACACGCGCATACACACCGCCCACACGCACAAACACACACACAACACACACATAGACACTCACCTGTATCTGGCCACTTTTGGCAGGCGCGTCAGGGCTGCGGAAAGGTGCGGGGCATCAAAATGACGGCCGTGCGTGTCAACCAGGTTTTGCAGGCGCTCCAGGTTGGGCGCGTGCTTCAAAGATAGCAGCAGCTGTGGAACATGCATATGTGTTTTCAGTCAGTGACATAATTGTGTGTGTGTGCCTGTGTGTGTATAAGAGGGGATTGTGTGCTCCTGCTCAAAGCACGGCAAACTCATTTTGTGGACAAGGCTAGATTGATTGAAACCTTATCAATGTAGATGACCTGGGAAGAACAATGAGGATAACTTTTCAAAACACACACCTGAATGTAGTTCTTTGGCTCCAGTAAGTATGTTTCCGCCTTGGGCTCATTCATAGCCTGATCGTGTATATAATTATGTCCGTGTGTATATGTTTGTGTGTGTGTGTGTGTGTGTGTGTGTGTGTGTGTGTGTGTGTGTGTGTGTGTGTGGTGCGTGTGTGGATTTGTGTGTACGTGTGCGCGTATGAGTGTGTGTATGTGTGTTTGCGTATGTGTGTGTATGTGTGTATGCATGTGTATGTGTATGTGTGTGTGCGTGTGTGCGTGTGTGTGTGTGTGTGTGTGTGTGTGCGTGTGTGCGTGTGTGTGGTGCGGTGCACATGTGTGTGTGTGCGTGCCTTGTATTCCACTTCTTTTTTAGATTTAAGGCCCCGTGCTTGCAGCAGTTGCCAGGCGCAGGCGAGGTGCTGGTGCTGGAGCTGGTGCTGCACAGCAGGCTGCATGCACGCCCGTCCGGCCTCATTTGCGGCAGTCCATGTGGCAGAAAACTGAGCAGCCTGCTCAAATGCAGGGACCAGGTACCCTAGGTACCCTGGTACCCTCCTAAGCATCTATTGCAATTGCAACGATGGTCCAAGCGGAGTGTAAGTACACTAAACAAACATGTGCACACAGAAGGTTTCTATTATCAAATTATTAAATTTTTTATTGCCACGGGGCCAACATTTTGCTGGTTTTTGTGTGTGCCTGCACCCCTGTAGGGGGGCAGGGAGCAGACTAGAGAGCAGGCTACCATGGAGCTCCAGCAGCAGAGCTGGGTGCAGTGTGACGCGTGGTAGGGCGGCGCTCTCTCTTCGTTCAGTTCGTTCAAACTGACCGTCTTTGGATGAAATGTTGGGGGGGGGGGCTCTTCTCTACATCCCTTCATGTGCTTCTCTCTCTCTCTCTTCCTCCCTTTTCTTTTTACGCAGTGACAAGTGGAGGCGCATCCCCAAGGAGCTGCACGAGTCTCTGGCAGACGATGTGGACTGGTGCGGGGGGAATGCTTGCTTCCTTGTTGTCCCCAAGCCTTTTAGTATTACAGAACAAGAGCTGACAAACGCGTAAATGAAGGAAGCCTTTTTTTCGCACGAGGTTTGACCTCAAAACCTTCTGAATGCACGCACGCACGCACGCACGCAGGACCTGCGAGCACAACCCCAACAAGGCGTTTGCCAGCTGCTCCGTTCCTCAGGAGCTCACAAATGAGGAGATTGATGCCCTGGAGGCCGCGGGAGGCAGTGAGTCCCAGGAGGATGAAGAGGTCGGTTTTTCTTGTGTGCGTTTGTGTACATGTCTTCCATTCACTCGCTGTTTGCATCAGTTCTGTTGCAACACACACACACTCTCTCTTCTGCACAGAAAGAGCTTGAGCCTAATGCGTTGGAGGGCCCTCGAGGAAAAAAGTTGCTGGCTGTCACTTGCATAACCGCTCCCGGTCGGTTCTTTGCAGGACGAGTTCAAGGAGGAGCGGGCTCGCCGGCGTCGCATGCCCGCCATTTGGCAGCTGATAAAGGAGAACATTTTGACGCATCGCAAGCGGAAGATGCAGGACGAAGACGACGTGATGGTGTGCCAGTGCAAGCCTACATGGAGGGGTGGGGATGGCTGTGGCCCAGACTGCATCAACAGGATGCTCTGCATTGAATGCACATCGGTGAGTCAGTGGCTGTGCTCCATTAGAAAGGGGGGAGGGCAGGGAACAAGGAACGCTGCATCTTTCTGAACGACATGTGTACATGTGCGCAGAAGAAATGTGGTGTGTGTCGTTCATTTTATCCCCTTGAACAACAGTCTGACACCACCATCATTCTAACTTGCAGGACTTCTGTCCTTGTGAGGACAAATGCACCAACCAGGTGTTCACGCACAAGCAGTACGCTAAGCTGGAAGTGGTGAGTGCATTCGTACGTGAAATGGAAGTGCATGCGTGCGCATGTTTTTGAGTTGCACGCGCACAAACAAACTCACACACATACAACCACATACACACATACACACATGCGCACTTACACACGCGCGAGCGCGCGCACACACACACACACACACACACTCACACACACACACACACACACACACACACACACAAACACACACACACACACACACCAATCAATCGCACCAGAAACGGGCCGGAGCCAAGGGCATGGGGTTGTTTGCACTGGAGGACGTACAGGCTGGAAACTTTATCATAGAGTACATTGGGGAGGTGCTGGAGGAGGAGGAGTACCTGAGGCGAAAGGACTTTTATGCACAGGTATCCCGCGTGCACAAGCTTGTGTGTGTACGTACATACATACGTGCATGTGTAAGTTTCAATATGTATGTTTTGCTTATTGTGTGTAGCTTGTTGTGTGTCAGGTGCATGCATTCATGCATATACTCGAAGCATTTCACGCCCCACAATTACAACGGGTATCCTTCCTTTGCTCCAGGTCGGCCAGCGCCACTACTACTTCATGAACATTGGCAATGGTGAGGTCATCGATGCAGCACGCAAGGTGAGAGAGGATGCTTATGCGTGGGGTGATTAACATATCAAAAGGAAGGTGCAGAAGTGACATGGCTGTCCAGGCTCCTGTCGAAGGGCAGGTGTGGTTAAAAGTGAAGTTGCAGCAGCAGCACAAGCACAACCCAAGAGGCAAGGAGCAGCCAAAGATGCCGAAGTGAAGTGATAGCAGCAGCAGCAGCAGCAGCGACAGCAGCAATAGCCATGGTTGAAACCATGGCAAGAGCAGCAATAGTGATGGCAGCACGAGGAAGGTAGGAGCAGGAGCAGCAGGACAAGAGCGCGCTAAAAAGAGCCGAAATATATGCGATGGCAGCAGGAAAAGTGGCGGCAGTAGCTGAAGCTATGGCAGTATACTAGAGCAGCGCCAAAGCAAGAGGAGCAGGACAAAAGCTGTCGAGGTGCGGCAAGAGCAGGAGTATTGCAGAGGCCGGCTAGCACTTGGAGCAGGTGTACTGCAGAGGCCGGTTAGTCTTTGGAGCAGGTTACTGCAGAGGCCGGCTAGCACTTGGAGGAGGTTACTGCAGAGGCCGGCTAGTCTTTGGAGCAAACTATGCAGAGGCCGGCTAGTCTTTGGAGCAGGTCACTGCAGAGGTTACAGGAGTGTCACAGAGGCAAGCTTGCAAATGAGGAATGGCAGAGGGCTAGCGTGGTATGCGACAGGGCAGCAGAGCAGCAGGGGAACCAGCAACAGCAGCAACAGCTGGGCAGCAGAGCATCAGAGTAGCAGGGCAGCAGAGCGCATAGAAAACAGCAACAGTAGAGCAGCAGGGCAGCAGAGCAGCACAGTAGCAGGGCAAGCAGCAACAGCAGAGCAGCAGAGCTGAGAGCAGCAGAGTAGCAGAGCAGCACACTAGCAGGGCAAGCAGCAACAGCAGCGGAGCTGAGAGCAGCAGAGTTGCAGGGGAAGCAGCAACAGCACTGCAGGGAGTTGGTTACGCAGAGGATAGTCTGAAAAAGTACAGCGGCAGCAGCAGCATGATAGGCTTGCAGCAGCATGAAGCGGTTGTGTGTAAGGAAAAGATGGCTAGTCTGCGTGCGCAGCAGGAGCAGGACAGGGTGGTGTGCGTGCGAGCAGCAGCAGCAGGGGTAGAAGGGCAGCTTGGTGTTGTGCGTAACAGTAGCAGGGGGAGAAGCAAAGCGTTGGCAGTCACCAGCATTGTGGTGATGGCGAATACACGCGCACACATGCGCACACAAGCGCAAGCACACACATACATACACGTGCACACACATGCACACACGCGCACACACATACATACACATGCACACACGCACACACACATACACACACGTGCACACACGCGCACACACACACACGCACTCACATACACACACGCACACACACACGCACACACACGCGCACACACGCGCACACACATACACACACGCGCACACACACGCAAGCACACACACATACACACACGTGCATACAGGGCAACCGTGCTCGCTTCATCAACCACTCCTGTGACCCCAACTGTGAGACCCAAAAGTGGCTGGCACGGGGCGAGCTCGCCATCGGCCTGTTTGCCCTCAAGGTGCGTGTATGTGTGTGCGTGTGTGTATGCGTGTGTGTATGTGTGCACGTGTGCAATGCAACGTTTTACTTATGCAGCAGGTAGCGGGCTGCAGCATTTGCCCACACAGGACGTCTGCTTTACGTGTCCTACTTGTTTTCACCTGTGAGACAAGCACACACACACACACACTCACACACACACACAGGACATCAAAGCGGGAGAAGAGCTGACATTTGACTACAACTTTGAACGCTACGGCGACCGCCCGATGCGCTGCTATTGCCAGTCCAAGACGTGTCGCAAATTTGTGGGGGGCACGCAGGACACGTACGAGGAGTCCATGCTGGTGCGTGTATGCATTCAATGGTTTGGGTGTACGAACGCCTTTTTGTGTATTAAAAATGTAGGGGGGTAGAGGGGCTTAGAGGTGATGCTTAAGGTGCAGGCCAGAGCTGAAGGTGATGTAGCTTATAGGCGTTCCCCAGAGATGTAGCTGTTGCAGCGTAGAGGTGCTGTAGCTTGAAAGTGCTGTAGCATAGAGGTTTAGCTCGGAGGTGCTGTGACTGAGTTTGGAGGCCGGCATGAGATATGCAACAAGGTTCACTCTAATACAAACAGATACGGAATCTGAACAGCATAGAAGATTGAGACATAGGCCCCTGCTCAAGCTTGGATTTCCAGGGAGAGGCTATCAGAAATCCCCAAGCAGGTGCTCTTGCTGGATTTTTGTCGCGCGCGCTATCGCGTGCGTGTGCCATCCTCTCAAAATCCTGTTCCTATTCTTTCTCTCAGGTCGATCCTGAGGACGTAACCAATGACTTTGAGCCGGTCATGCTCACAGACGCAGACATGGACTGGGCGTCACGCGCGCTTCTGGAGGGTAGAGTCAGCGCATCCACAGATCGCAACAAAGGTACAAATTGTGTGGGTGTGTTCAAAAACACGGGTGAGCACTGTACACATAATAATACGTTTTGAGGGCTGTATCAATGCACCCACAGTTACAAAGCACAGGGTATACATGTATGTGTGTGCGTGTGTGTACCAGGGTTGTTAAGTTCGATTCTTTGGGAGCAAAGGCTCGATAAAGTTCGTGAAAGTTCTAGCACCCTCGGACCGTTCGAGCAGTTCGATGTGCAATTTCAAAAACGGAGGATTTTGCTGGTATCTGTGGTCAGACTCGTCCAAAACATGCTTGAATTGTTAAGAATATGTATGAATTCTTGTAACTAGTATTTATACAAAAAATCGGAACTTCGACGGCCATCCAAGGCTCTTTTCTGATTCTTGACTACAATTTTGGACCCAAAATTCGATAAAAGGGCATGAAGTTCGACGAACCTATAATAGCTTGTGAACAACATGTTTAAGTTTCGTTAAATGCGTGAAAATTTGCGAGCCCATACTTTTGACCGAACCCCGAACTGAACAACTCTGGTGTGCACATGATCCTGCAGTTTTCCTGCCGATGAGAAAGATGCACACCCTTAAAGCGTGTAATAAGGCACTCGCAAGAACACAGAGCCTGCGTATCCAAAGTTCAAGAGCGCTATTTTATGTCACTGCCCGATGAACATCAATTTAATTGCAAGAAACACACGCACGTTCATGCACACAAGCACGAATATAATCCCACACACAGAACTCTCACACACATACGTACACACACGCACACACACAGAGCCTGCTGTGCTAGCCAAGTTAGAGAAGCTGTGTCGTGCACGTGGCCTTCCCTGGACGGTCGCCCACTACCACACAAAGGAGTTAGAGGCAGTAGCAGCTGTCGCAGCGGAGGCGGCCACGGCGGCTGGGGAAGCTAAGCGCGTGACGGCAGTGGCTGTGAAGGAGGAGGTGAGCGATGAGTTATGTGTTGCACACTGTCACTGCTGTGGGCTGTGTGAGGAAGGGAGTGCGATGTGAAGAAGCAAGTGTGCGATGGCAGCATATGTTCAGGACAGGAATGGTGGTAGGAAGTGACGGCTGAGTGTGGCAGAGCAGTAACACATTAGTTGTTGTTAGGCAATTACAACCCAACCATCCTTCATTTTTGCAGTCACAATTCATTGCTTTGGGAATGAGATTTTAAAATAAATCACCCACTGATGGAAAAAACTGTACCCAAAGGTGGCAAGAATTTGTGAAGGGAGTTGGTGGGCTGTGAAAGAGTGTCGCCGAGTTAGCTACTGAAATTAGAAATACGTTTGTGTTACCGTCCGGTCGTTGTAAACACGCACACAATTACACACACACACGAGTGCACATGTTTTCGCGCACGTGCACAGGTGGCGGAGGCTGCCGAGCGTGGCGTGCTGCTGCCTCCATCTTCTACCACCCTTGGGTCTGCTGCTGGCGGTGGTGGGCGTGGTGGGAAAAAGGCTCGTGGGGCTGGTGAGTTCATGTTGAAGTAGGCTTAGGTGTGTGTCTGTTCTAATTTGGGACGGTGCACTGTATTAGTAGGCACAATTGGGAGAAGGCCTGTGGGGCTGGTAGGTTGTATTGATGAGTGTGTGGGTGTATGAAACTTTGCCTAACAGGTACCATGAAGGCACCCACATTTGAGCACAAACTCAACTGGTATGGTGGCTGTGGGTGGGAAAAAGGCTGCAGGGCTGGTGAGTTGGTGTTGAAATTTGTGTGGGGGGGAGGTGAATCTAATGCCCCCTTTAAGAGATAGCATGGATACACTCGCACATACATACTTTTATCCAGACTGGGGTGGGTATGGTGGTCTCTCTAGTCTGTAGGTGGGCATGGCTGGGGTGGGTATGGTTCTAAAGGGCGTCAGGGACGAAGGCTCGTGCTGCGTGAGGATGCTGGCAGGAAACGTAAGCTTGCGATACAATCAAACACCCACCCACTATCACTACCCTCACGTAGTCAAACACCCACCCACGAGCACTTCACCTTCTACTCTCACTGCTCTCACCCACCCACACTCTCGCTGCCCACACTTAGGCCGTGGTGCTGGTGCCGCGAAAAACGCAAGGGGCGGCAAGGGCAGGGGCAACAGCCGCGCTGCTGCTGCTGCTGCCGCCGCTGCTGCTGCTGCAACTGCCACTGGAGAAGATGAGGAGGAGGAGGGAGGGGTTGTCAAAGAGGAGGTGAGTGCGTTGTCGGGTCAGCCCTTTGTTACGCTTTGTGGTAATCAGTTTGTTTTGTGTGGCTGTGTCAAAGGGGCATCAGCCTGAGATTCTGTGTGTGTGGTTATACCGCACGGACCTGGTCTGTGTTACGAAACATCAGCATTGTATCCCTGTGTGTGTGCATGTGTGTGTTTGTGTGTGCGTGTGTGTTTGTGTGTGTTTTGACAGTATGGACCTGGGTTTGTCTTTAGGGTTGAGCTGTGGCCTATTCATGCCACTAGAGCGGCAGGCACACACACATTCACACCTGCTTATTTACGTGTGTGTTGTTTGTGTGTGTGTGCTGCCTTAGCAGGGAGAGGGGGAGGAGGACAAAGAGGCTGTTCCGAAGGGGCCACTGAAAGCAGCTTTCAAGCAGCTAAAGGCTAAGCAGCAGCAAGGTGAGGTTTGTGTGGGTGTGGGCTTTTTTGTGTGTAATTGTGGGTGTGTGGGGGTGGGGGTGAGCATGTGTATGCATGTGTGTCTGCTTGTGCATGTGGGTGTGTGTCAGCACCATGGATGCTCTTGAGGGCTGCTGTCAAGCGGCTGAAGGCGAACGAACTGTTGTGCCTCTACTGTATAATCAAAAGTCACGCCTGTGTAACTTCGCAAGCTCTTGTTCCCTGTCAACTCTGCTCCTGTGTGTGTGTGTGTGTGTGTGTATGTGTATGTGTGCGTGTTTGATGCTGCAGATCTAAGTGCCAACTTGTGCCTCTTCTGTACTGTCAAAAGTCGTGCCTCTACTGTACTGTCAAAAGCCGTGCCTCTACTGCACTGCCAAAAGTCATGCCTGTGTAACTTTGCACGTTCATGCTCCCTGTCAGCTTTGCTCCTGTGTGTGTGTGTGTGTGTGTGTGTGTGTGTGTGTGGATGTGTGTTTGTGTGTGCATGTGCGTGTGTGATGCTGCAGATTTAAGTGCCAACTAGTGCCTCTACTGTACTGTCGAAAGTCGTGCCTGTGTAAATTTGCTCCCTGCCAACTTTTCTCCCTGTCAACTTTGCTCCTGTGTGTGCGTATGTGATGCTGCAGATCAAAGTGCGTCTCCTGCGGGTGCGCTGGCCTCTCCTCGTCCCGAAGCTCTTGCTGCAGCAAAGCCCGCCCCTTCCCGGAAACGCGCAAATGTGGGTTCCTTGGGGACGCACACCCCTCACTTTATTTTGTTGGGGTTTTTGAGTGCACGTGAGGGGAACCCCAGAAACGCCCAAACCTGGATGCACACACGTCTCACAGTTCTTTTTACCCCAGGAGCGCGCATTTTTTTGTTGGGATCTCAAGTGCATATGAGGGGAACCCCCGAAACGCAAAACATGAGTGCACACATGTCTCACAGTTGCTGTTGGGGGTTCTAGGCACAACCCTGGTCGTTTTTATTGTCGAAGGTTTTTACGTGCAATTATGCGAGTCATTGTTTGTGCATGGCTGCTGTGACTGGCATTGGTGTGAGGATTCAGGGTGCCACCCCCAGGGATATGGTCAAATGCTTGACACGTGGCTGTAGTTTTTCCATGGGCACACACACGCGCACACACACACGCATGCATGCACGCACACACGCGTTTCATAAGTGTATGAGACACACACGTACGCACCTCATGTTTGTTTGAGAGACAGCACAAGACTTGTGTGTTTGCATGCTCAAGCATGGACGTGTGCTTTTAAAAGCGTGTGGTTGTATCTGACTGTAGGTCGAGCGTGGGGGCAGTATCACGGTGCTTGTGGACGAATTAATCTGCTTTGGTCAGCCGCAACCTGAACACAAAGCACGACATCTCACTTTCAGCCACTGCAAACACACGCACACAAACTCACATTTGCACTCATATACTCATATACACACCACACACGCACACACGCATGTACACACAAAGGCGCCCTCCGCACGCTCGGACACCGCCAGCGCTGCCTCAGCTGCAACTGCAGCTGGTACCCAACAACAACGCCGCATCACCACCACCACCTCGACGACAGACGCTGCAGCCACAGCGGCTGGCGCCGCCTCTGCCATGGCGGGCAGCAGCACAGCCCTCTCAGCAGCGAGCCAGCAAACACAGCTTGGGGGGGGGGGCGCGCAGTCCCAGGCACCTGCAGGGCGGAAGGTGGGTCGAGGCTTCCCTGTGTTTTTTATGTGTGTGTGTGTGTGTGTGTTTACTTGGGGGGGGATAAATGTGTCCTGCAGGGCAAAAAATGAGTAGAGGCTTCCCTCGTGTTTTTGTGTGTGTAACTCTGTATGACCTGTGTGTGTGCGTGAGTGCGTGTATGCATGATGGGTGTGTGTATGATGGGGTTAACCTGTGTGTGCGTGAGTGTGCCCCTCAGTGTCATTAGGACTGTGCTCGCCTCTGATCAGAGTCAAGGGTGGAAGTGGTGAGGGTTTGCAACAGCCCTGATAGGGACTCTAATTGGGACACACCTGCAGCCAACGCTCACACGCGCGCATGTGCACACACGCTTACAACAGTAGTCAAGTGTGACACACACCAGCAGCCAACGCTCGCACGCGCGCATGTGCACACACGTTTAAAACAGAAGTCAAGTGTGACACACACACCTGCAGCCAACGCTCGCACGCGCGCATGTGCACACACGTTTAAAACAGAAGTCAAGTGTGACACACACCTGCAGCCAACGCTCGCACGCGCGCATGTGCACACGATTAAAACAATAGTCAAATGTGACACACACCTGCAGCCGATGCTCGCACGCGCGCATGTGCACACACGTGTAAACCAGTAGTCAAGTGTGACACTCACCTGCAGCCAATGGTCGCACACAGGCATGTGCACACACCAGGGAAGTATAACCCGTCCAGGGCCCGGAATAAATAACAAAATTTTGGGCTGCTCCAGAGGGGTAGCCTGAAACTGGTCCAGGTACCCCGGAAATTTGCAGGGACAACCCTGTGATTCCAGGGTACCCAGTAAAATTAAAATGTAATCCCGAATGATTTGCAGTGAAACTGGAACACACACACGGACACACACATGCACACACACATACACACACACGAGCAGACAGGCACACACAACCACACACACACGCACATACACACACAAGCACATACGCACATACACACACAAGCACATACGCACACATGCACACCCACACACACATACACACACATACACACACAAATACACACACAAAGCGTACACACAACTCACACACAACACGCAAATGAACACACACACTCGCACACTCACACATCACACACACATAACACACACACAAAACGCACACACATACGCTCACAAATACACACACCCAAATACACGCACACAATTACGCACACGCACACACACACACAGACACACACACACACACACACACACGCACACACGCACGCACATGCACACAAACACGAGCACGCATACAGGTACACACAACCACGCACACACGCACTTACAAACACAAGCACACACACGCACATATGCACATACATACACACGGAGAGGGGCGCGCACTCACACACGCACATGCACTCACACGCACATGCACGCACATGCACACACATACACACACAAGCATTATGTGCTTGGGAATTTTATATAACACCCTAAATAATCTTGAAAGCAGTTCCGGGGAACCCTGGAAGATTTTACAGGCTGTTCTGGGCCCCCCAAAATTTGGGCACCAGTGTACTTCCCTGGCACACACGTGTGAAACAGTGATCAAGTGCCTTCATGTTGCCGTACATCATAGCTCTTGACAACGAACTGTCACAAATTTGTCTCACGTTCTTGCAAGTGACACACACACACATATACACACACACACACATATATACACACACACACATACACACACACACACACACACACACATACACACACAGTCAGTGGGTGGACGTAAGCAGAGGCATTCAGCCCCTGTGACATAATACGCAGTAAGAAATTAGCTTCCTCATAGAGCAAACTGCCGTCCTTGTCCTGCGCTGTGCAGGTTTCAGTGGGCGGCGCAGCCCGCAACAAGGATCCAGGTGGCTCCTTCAAAAAGCGCAGTGAGATCGACCGGCGGCTGGACAGTCTGGTGGGGCCCTCTGGGCGCATGAAGGATGCCAGCAAGCTAAACATCATCAAGGTGTGTGTGTGTGTGTGTGTGTGTATAAAGCACGAAGGTTGCGGATGTGTCTTTACTGATGGGTTGGCTTGATTTAAGGGGTGACCATTTCGTTTGTTTTGTCATTAATGTTATTATTGCTCTCTGCTATGACAGTGGTGAGTTCGCGATGTAAGGGGCAAGGTGACTCAAACTTATGGTCCTTGAACAAACAGATTGAATGACAGTCGACTGCAGGCAAAGCACGGTATATTGTGTGTGTATGTGTGTGTGTGTGTGAGTGTGTGTGTGAGTGTGTGTGTGTATGTGTGTGTGTGTGGTCAGGTAGCCTGCAAGCCTTGGACAGGCTTCAGTTTCAAGTCAAGGCGAGGGTTGAACACGAAGAGTCGACAAGCTGAATGTGTGTCAGTGATCAAGGGGCGCACACGCAAATACGCACGCAAACACACTAATACGCACAAATCTGCTCTTACTTCACTCTAATGTTGCATGAGCTCTGCTTGTGCATACGCACACTGAAGTGGACTCCTCGTAGGCGCACACGCAAATGCACACGTACGCACACACACTCATATACACACACCAATTATTGATCACAGACGTGCACAGAATTGTTGTTACTCCACTCTATTGTTGCATGAGCTCTGCTTGCATACACACACACATGCTCTCTCACTCACACACGCACGCACACGCGCACATACGTCCTGTGTGCTTTCAGGTGCTGCGCATGTTTAATCTGTGTGATATCGGCCCCAATCAGAGCACCAGTAAACCACGCCCCCTCTCCATCCCTGACCGTCCCCCCACACCATCCAACAATCAACAGGGCCACAACGAGCACCAGGTGTGTGTGTGTGTGTGCATGCATGTGTGCGCGTGTGCTTGTGTGCATGTGTGTGAGCGTGCTTATGCGTGTGTGCAAATGATCCCAGTATTGTCGCGTTTTATGTCAATGGATTGGGAAACGCTTGCTCCACGCATCCATACCCGCACAGCAGGGAGCACATGTGTTTATCATTTGCCCAGCCGAATTTTCTATCTAATGTGCTCTTATCTAATGCTCGTAAAATGTGTGCAAAAACACTGTTAAGCAAGTGCTTCCTAGCCTTGTCAACTTTGTTTCCTGTGCATGTGTGAAAAACACCAGTACCACTCAGCTACCCGTGTGTGTTTGTGTGTGTGTGCGTGTGTTTGTGTGTATAGCAGCTACACGTGTTTTTATGTGTGCGCGTGTGTGCGCGTGTGTGTGTGTGTGCGCGTGTGTGTGTGCGTGTGTGTGTGCATGTTTGTGTAGCAGCAGAGGCAGACATTTGAACTTGCCACGCTCCTGGCCTACATTTTATACCTGAATGTGCACACAGGAAAATGTGGGTGCCAGCAGCTACTCCCGTGCAGCAGCAGAGGCAAGCGCAAACGGCAACCACGCCCATGTCAAAGAAGAAGGGGCGCAGGTGTGTGTGTATGTATGTGCGTGCACTAGTTGTTTGTGCTTTTGTGCGCATCTCCACTGAGGTGTGTTCCTCACTGATGTGCGAGATTGCGAGCTTCCTTTGTGCCTGCTTGCCTGCTTGCTAAGTTGCTCTTGCGTCTTTGGGTGTTTCGTACTTTGCATTGTGCAGTACACACAAACACATACACACACATCACACACACACACTCACACGCACACACACACACACATACATACACACACACACACGCACACACACGCGCGCACACAAACACACACATTTATGCAGGGTGAGGGTGCTGCCACGAATGGAGGGTCAGGGGGCAGCAACGAAATCACTGGGCCAGGGCCTCCTTCTCACACACTACCCCCCATCAATATAGGTAACAATAGGGGGGGGTGGGGAGGGGGTGACCGCCCCCCAGCAGCAATGACGGCACGCCAGCGTGCGCGCATGGCTGACCTGTCGCTGCTGCTGGACGTGATTTTGAAGACCAGCTCTGCGACCGTGAAGCGCGACTTTGTGGCATGTGGCGTGCTGAACCAGCTGCAGCAGGTGTGTGTGTGTTTGTGCGCTTGTGTGTGTGTCTGCCTGTGTTTGTGTGAGTGCTCTTTTGTGTGCATGTTGGGGCGTGTGTGTGCACGCACATACATATGATGTGTCTGCATGCTCGTGGTGGTGCTTGGGATGTGATGCACTCATAATGTCACATGCTTCTTTTCACCTTTTGAACTCCGACCACACAGAGTAAACTCACGCAGGCACACACACACACACACATACACACATGCACACACATGTTCCACCTCCCAGACACCAAGGTGGCTGGCTAGAAACACAATGCTCCCTTCAGAAAAGAAGGTCTACGTGTACAGCAATTGCTCCTTATTTTATCTCACA
>Ga0307974_1000687_pt1 | contig 21657 bp, 21 predicted proteins | sample OrgLakmetagen784_FD_201812 | JGI IMG/M metagenome (GOLD analysis project Ga0307974, IMG submission 201812) | Saline water microbial communities from Organic Lake, Antarctica - #784 | ecosystem: Environmental > Aquatic > Non-marine Saline and Alkaline > Saline | place: Antarctica: Organic Lake... | reverse complement strand
CTCTCTCTCTCTCCCTCCCTCTCTCTCTCTCTATCTCTCTCTTTCTCTCTGCGTCTGTCACACACACAAACGCACACGTACACACACAGTAGACACCCACCTGCGCAGAGAGTCGATGCTTCTGCTGAGGTTGCCCACCTTCTGGCCCATCTCACTGTTATCTTCTCCGTTGCTGCCACCCACTCCCCCAAAAGCCCCAGCTAAGCCTTGGAGGCCCCCTGCAGCACTGCCTGGTGCTTTATTGCCTGATGCCTGGCTTCCAAGTTTGGCCTGCACAAATTACAGGGGAGGGCAGTGGGTCTAGTGCCCTGCGTGGTAGGCAGCGGGTTCAATGCCCTGCGTTCTTTGGCAGAGGGTCTGCATGATTTACAGCAAACAGCAGCAAGGGTGAAGCCCTGCGCGGTTCACAGTGGAAGGCAGCAAGGTTGAGTGGTGTGTGGGTCCTCAGCTTACTATGAGCGGAGTAAAGGGAGCACATGGAAGGGCTAGTTGGCCTATGCGTGTAGAGCCCTACTTTCAGAGCTTATGTGCCAAGGTTATTCTGTGTCATGACAACAAATATTAGTGTACAAGGGGTACAAAGGGTGAGGGTTTAAAGACACCTCCGTTAGAACGCACAGAGGGTTTAGACACTTTATACATTCAGTGAACAAAAGTGGCAATATGAACAAAAGCGGAACTTTCGGTACAACAGATCAGCATCAAACAAGCGGTAACTCTTACATACCCGTGAGGTCAACTATTGTGGAGATTAATGATAACCCCCTGCATGAGCTCCCCTGCAATGGAGTTTTGTCTTCCTCAAAACGTGAGTAGGGGGACGACCTTGACCCTGTACTATGTTACGCCATTGAGCCATTGTACTGTTGTTCAGCCATGCCAGCCGTACTCCCTCCCTGCATGTCCATGTCCACACATCTGAGCAACAGGGCAGGGATCCAATCTCAAAAACACAACAAAGACTTACAACGACATGCCAGCCCTTTTTCCGCATCATTCAGACGCAATTTGAGGCAGTCATCCCAAAATGCAGAACAGGCAGGAATGGACACAGCTTTTCACATCCACGTCTGTACTATTCCTCTCCCACATGCATCCTCAACCAGGCACCAGGGCAGCGCCCCAACTCCGCATCCTATCAACAGGGAAGCAAATCATGGTCATGCCCTTACTCCCCCTCCCACATGCCTCCCTGATCAGGTACAATGGCAGCGCCCCAACTTTGCATCCAATCAACAGGGAAGCAACTCACCATGCCAGCTGCGCTCCCCCCAAGCATGCCCCCTCGATCAGGCACCAGCGCTGACGCAGCACGGCGCTCCTGCTCCAGCCTTCGCAGCACATTGGCTTTGGGCACCATGGCAGTCACCTGCGTGGGGTTAGAGGATGCCACCAGCATTTGGGGGTGCTATTATGGCAGGAGTCTGTAAGCATCTCGAGGGGTTTTATCATGGCAGGAGTCTGTGAGTATTTCAAGTTTTTTGTGGTTTGCAGAGCGCCAAAGGGCAGTCCCTGCATGGAGCTGGGGGTGCTAGAACACTTGGGGAGTGTCGACACGGCAGGGAGGGTCATTTTTGGCAGCCGCCCGTGTGGGTCTCTGGGTGCTAGCACAGTTTGAGGGTGGCACAAGGCAGGGAGCGATTATTATAGCAATCATTTGCGTGCGTTTGGGGGCGCTAGTTTGGTGGCACTGGCGGTGAAGCTTGCTTGGTGGCGTTAGCAGTGAAGCATGAGCTTTGGTGATGAGCACCAGCAGATCAGCACCAGCAGATCAGCACAGATCGTCCTCTTCCATGCAGAATGACAGGGCACTAGGCACCTCCTGCTCTGGTAGCCTGTCTGGTGAGAACCAGGTTGCCAGCTACGTTGTAAGGGTGAGGTAGGGGGTGTAATGATGGCCAGAGCTAGAAAGGCACCGTGTAGGGCTGTAAGTTTCAGAAATATACCTTCCAGAGTATCACACACACCGTGATATGTGTATGGTGCTGGCCAGCATCACCTACAAGCTTTAAGCGCTTGATTCGAGACCAAGAAAGGCGTAATTATGTATCAGTTGATTAAATACAACACCTGGAGTGCACGATTGAGAACTCACCACTCCACGAGAACCATTTACTAATTGGCGTCCGTTCACATCTCCTTCCAAATCCACGTTCTTGAGTAACATCACTTGTGCTCCAACCTGTAGAATGTGTGCGTTGTGTGTGTGTGTGTGTGTGTGTGTGTGTGTGTGTTTGTGTGTGCACGCGTGCGTATGTGTGTGCGTGTGTGTGCACGCGTGCGTATGTGTGTGCGTGTGTGTGTGCGTGTGTGTGTGTAAAGTACAAGCTAAGGTAAGTGTGCATGTATGCAACACGTGCTTAAATACAATGCAGGGATTAAACATGGGGGGAACTGTGTGCTGCACTTATTCGTTAAGCCGTAGACTGATGTTGTGTAGCAAGAAAGCGGTTGCTCCGGGTATTTGCAGGGTCAGGCCCTCTCACATCCCCCTGTGGCCTATGGCCTACGGTGAGAATATATCAGGCGTGGCATATGGCCTATGGTGAGAACAAATCAGGCGACAACCTTCAGGCTCTTATTGTCACTAGTATATAATTGCAGACGTGAATAAAAATGTCATCCTTTCATGTACTAGCATTCCTCCCAGTAATTACTCAAACACGTGTTGAGTGGCAAGTGCTTTTTGCCTAGGTGGCGCCATATCCCCTATAAAAATACTTCGCTTCGCTTTCCTCCCCACTTCCTGGAGATCACAATGTAGCGGGCACTTTTGCTTAACCCCTGCCCCTAACAGGATAACAATCAACACATCACTACGTCATTCAACACCCTCTTTTCGGAAAATAAAGACACACACACCAAACAGTTGACAAGGATGGCTGGAACCTTTCAACCCTCTTGACTTACAATTTGTGTGCAAGAAAGTTTCCCCAACTTGACTGTCACAGCACATTCCGTCTCTCAACCTCTTTACAGTTTGTGTGCACAGAAATCCCCCCCACCTTCATGGATACTTGCTGGATGGCCAGGCAGTCAGGCCAGCCATCCCTGTGAGAGTTCTTGCCCCAAAGCAGTGAAGGACATTTCAGTACGTAGGAACCTTAATTAGATGTATCAAAGCACCCCTGCACACTCAGTTTGTGGCGAGAGGTGCCCAGGTGGGCAGGGTGGAAATGGGTGGAAATCCCTATCAGAAAGTGGATTTCCAAAAGCTCCTTCCCGGTACTATCAACTTACCAGGGGTGTTTGCAATGATATTGGGGGCATTTTGGTGCAAGTCCAAGGGTCTGGGGTGGAGGTTCGGCTTTGGACCCCCTTTTGGCAGGGAAAACTGCCATTTACAGACAGGCACCAACTGCTAAACCGTTTGGGGTCGCGTCTGTTTTGCTGAACTCTGTCAAACATATTATTAATAATGTCCATCCACTGAAGTATAAGTCTGCCGCGTAAGTCTGAGCGGCTCAGTTTTGATAAATAGTTCATCTGGAATTGTTTGTCAAATCAGTCTGTGCCCGGAGGGGCTGGGCAGAGCCTGATGTTTTTTGAAAATTTCAGCTGCTGCTGCCCACCACGGCCCATCTCCAGCATTCTCCAGACCATGATACTTGACAGGGCATGCCTTGGGAGCATGCTGAAGGGCTCCCAACACTCAGGTGATGGCCAGAAAGCGTGTTTCCAGGGTTTTCAGAAATGCACCATTTTTGCCCAGCAAACAGGCCCATGCACTAAATCCTTAGGGGGAAATTTTCACCCCCCTTTTTTTGCTTTAGTGGGTATAGTTTGACCCTAAACCTATCTGAGAACAAAAGAATTGGTGAAATTCAGACCAAAACCCGCATTTATACACCCATGCCACCTTTCTGGCAGGGAAATGGCACAAATCCAGCCCTCCACTCACGCCCCTGACCCCAAACTCATTAAGTTTTATGCAGAAGTGTTACATTTATGTATAGAAACCACTGTGTGACCTGAGATGTGCAATTCAGGAAGGGGTATCGGTTCCCTTTTTGGGTGGGGCTTGGCTGGGCTGACAGGCAGTCACGGAAGAATTAAGTTCTCAACCCTCTTAGTCCACAATCTGTATGCAAAGAACAGAAAGTGCTCCCACCTTAACAGACACTTGCTGGATGGCCAGGCAGTCACGGAAGAATTCATGACGCTGCAAGCGCTGCCGCGCGGAGGGAATGGCGTTGCCCACCACCATATGATCCACCTCCACCTGCATGGGAAATATTTCACAGTGACATCAGCATTCTTGCTGCAACAGCGACCAAATGGTTGCTACGCAAAGGGAAAGGCGCTGCGGACTACCAAACTTCCCTCCTATGTGCATAGCAGGTCAGAGCACAAACGGTTGTAAAGGAACTGAAGAAAATATAGAACAACCCTTATTGATTGGGTAAAGGAGCTACATGGGTGTCGAGAAGCAAAATGAGCATTAGTGTGGTCCTGCAGCAAGCAGAAATTTGTTGATAACAATATGTTGCCGTATACCTAAAGAAATTGCCATTGCTGACCACCCAAGTCGCCTACCTCTACCCACAGGAGCAAACTACAGCGGAGCTCTTAGCACATCGTTGCTGCTTAAAGAGCAGTGGTTGCTTTTAAGCAGACACAAAACCTTTACACCCAAACATTGATGATGCATGGCCGTGTGCTATCGCTGGCACCTTTACACGAAGGAAGGGTAACACCCCATACACCCTATACTAACGGTATACACCTCTCACATTTCTGTACACCAACAAGGAATTTTACGACACCTCGACTTTTGATTTTAAGCCAGGCCCCCTTTTCTGTGTGTCACACGAGCCCGTCAACTTTTCCACTATTAAGAAGTCAGGACCCTTAGCTAGACATATATAAGCACCCCTGAACACTCAGTTAGTGCAGATGAGTGCCCAGGTGTGCTGGGGAGAAATCCCTGCCCAAAGGTCGATTTCTGGAAACTTTTCCCCAGTGCAAGTCAAATACAGGGGTGATCTGAGTGAGATAATATTGATGTTTTGGTGAAGATCCGGGGTCCTGGGGCGAGGGTCCCATTTTGGACCCACTTTTGGCAGGGGCACTTTGAAACACCAAGGCTTTGAACAAGATGTACAGAGCAAAATTTTGTGATGAACAGTATATTTAAAGCTTTGGAACGTGACAAGGTCGTGGCTTGAATTGTCCCAGTGATTTCAGATTGGCTCGCCACAGATTTTTCTACATAGATGCACAGCTGTCGCTGCCCACCACCTCTACCGGGGAACAAAAACAATCAATGTGACAATTAGACCAGTGGCAGGAGGCTGCAGTAATCATAACTTTTTGACGTCACGTGTAAAATGAAATATAAATTACCTAATCGCTATACTGACGTCGAGAGCTATTACATATTGGAATCCTCAGCTCGAGCCTATTTGATCGACACCCTTGTTGGGTGATTTGATTAAAGGGGGGGGTCTGGGTGCCTGGTCACAGAAATGCATGAAATGCCCCCAAGTAGGCCGCGGGTGTGTGTTCAAGCAAATTACCAGCAATTCCAAACATGCAGTTCATGTATTAAATTATGCACAAGTTGCAGGAATGAAGTAATAAAGTGATTTGGCAAAGGTTTTGGCTGGATTTGTGCACTAAACAGGTGGTCAGTGCAAGAGCGTGCATAAACCAGTTTTTGCCCTACAACTCTTCAGGTATTAAATTGATTGACATGAGAACTGTGCAGGGCCTTTACCTTTCAAATGCCTGTGAAACCTAAATTTCAGAAGTTATTTCCAAAGCTTTCAGATAGCTGCTTAAATTCTGAGCAGACTGGCACCCTTTTTATTAGTGTGTGGGGTCAGGAAGAAGTTTGGGGTGCGGGTGGTCATTTTTGGCCGGAGGCCCAAATTATAGACGTGACTGTCCGGAATCTTTTCAACAGCCTCCTGCCAGTGGTCACAATTAGTACCCATGCATGGATACAGCCACCTTTTTGGCAGGGAAATTGGCGAGGTTCGTTGTGGGACAAATTTGGCAGGGGATGGGACTGTTTATAAGGAATTGTTCTGACTCCTTACACCAATATGACACCTCATACACCTTGCACCAGTAACATGTTTCATAACACACCTCATGTGTTTGCACCAACAGAATATGTCATACAGCACACCTAGATTTGTATGAAGGAAACTGGAGTGCCTCTTCTCCTTCTAGTTTAGTGTTATAAGCCTATGCTTTGCACCTCACTCTCTGCCTCATATTTTATGCAAGCATTGGCGTCGGGGCAGAACAAGCATACACAGTTCACTGGCTGTCTGAGCGAGAGTTCCCTGATGTCAAACAGTAAACATTGGTACAATATCAAACCATTGATGGGAGTTTGACTAAATATGAAACTTATGTTGACCTGGATAATTGTGTAGTCTAGACTTTTGGCATAACACACACGTAATATGCCATCACATCCCAACCAGAGCTCTTTCCAGCCCCAAGAGTCCGTCAATAACAATACCAACAAACGATATAAAAAAATGTCGTTTGGAGGGGGATTACTGGCAACCCTTTTGTCTTTTCAAGAGGTAAGTGGCTGGAATGTAAGATCTCACCAATCACTAGGTACTTCCACTCATTTTTTTTGCAACTTTTGTGAATTTCGAGAACACCAAAGCACACAAAGACACACAATTTGGTGACCTGGCTGGTCAGATGCAGCATGTCTGAAAGCAACGTTCATGCTCCAGCTGGTTGGACATGTGTACCAATGCTTGCTGGCCTTTAGCTCAGCTACTTTGGAATCAATATGAAAGTGCCACAATAGAAACCAGCACAATCATGACGCATTTTGGGAACATTCTCATTTAGGATATCAGATCAGCCCTGTGGGCTTGCTAGACGATGTGATCCCATACACCTCATCATTAGAATTGAAGAGGACAGAACACACTAGACAAAGGGTTTGGTATGTATATGATAAAGGAGACGTAATACCTCATTCCTAGATTTGAACAAGGTCACAGCATTAGGCTAAATAGTTTAATGCATCCTGTTAAAAGATGCAGATCTCACACCTCATCTTCAGATTTGAAGGAGGCCATAGCACCGGGTAGCTGCTCAAGCTCTCTTGCGTTGACCTGATCCACATCAGCATTCCTGCCAAACAGCTTGGTGGGCTTGATGCCATTCTGTGTGCATGAGCAGGTGTATCTGAATGATTCCACATCAGCATTCTTGCCAAACAGCTTGGTGGGCTTGATGTCACTCTGTGTGCATGAGCAGGTTAATCTAATCAGATTTATCTAACCAGACAGATTTATCCAATCAGATTTATCTAACCAAACAGCTTGGTGGGCTTGATGCCATTCTGTGTGCATGAGCAGGTTTATCTGAATGAATTCACACAGTTAAAAGTCGTGTACATAGGCAACCTGACAACGCTACCACATCGTCTGTCTGGTGCCAATTTTAGGCAAGACAATGGATACAAAAGTGGCGAACCCATGTCCTTTGGTTTTCAACAAGAAACGACCACTGCGCCTAACACATTCAGCTCTCAAGCATTTGTAAATGCAGCAACCACTTCCTTTAGGAGCAACCACTTCTGCGGCTGTGAGACTGCAAAGTCACAAACAATCTGCAGCTGTCTGCAACACGTGTGTGACTCCTGGTAGTAAAGACCGGGCACGGCAAGTCAGAGAAATTGCAGTGGGTGCTGCGTCATTCACCGCAAACAATCTGCAGCTGTCTGCAACACGTGTGTGACTCCTGGTAGTAAAGACCGGGACACGGCAAGCCAGCGAAATCTTAGCGTGTGCTGTGCCATTCACCACGCCTTACCTCCTGGCTTGATTGCCTGCTGGAACTTGCACAGTCTTAGAAAGCACAAAGCACAGCAGAAACTAAGGATGGGTAGTATCGCCTTGTTGCCTCATTGCCATGCGTACATTCAGGCCATGCGTACATTCAGGCCAGCTTGTCGCCACCCTAACTACAGTGGGATTCCTTCCTGCTTCTCCTTATCCTGCATAGAGTGCGCTACATAAACAGGTCTTGTTGCCTCATTGCCATGCGTACATTCAGGCCAGCTTGTCGCCAACCTGACTACAGTGGGATTCCTTCCTTCCTGCTTTGCCTTATCTTTCATAGAGTGCGCTACATGAACAGGTGCTTTAAAAGGCGCACCAGTTCTGGCAGCGGTCTCTTGCAAAGGTTGATCAGAGTCTGGATGGACTCCTGTGGCGTGACAAGCGAGCGTAAGTGAATGCAAGGGCTCGTGCTTATTAAAAATTGATAGGGGCTTGGATGTGGGAGTGGTGTGGGTGTGGTCCTTGATGTGAGTAGAGCAACAGCAGCTAGAAGTGGTTGGTTTCAGGCAGGGAATGGCTGCTATGCACGCATAGAACACAAAATGAGGATACCCTAGCCGCACACATTATCTTGGTAAGACTCTAGGTAATGTGAGCACCGGGAGAGAGTGCTGCCTTTTATGCACACATGCCCTTATCATTTTCCCTCTCAATTTTGAATAGAAATGCAATAACAAGCTGGCAGGGATGCGTGATATGTGATGTCTCTGCCGCGTAGAGTTGTACTTAACTGTGCAATCCGTCATATTGCTCATCTTTGAGGGCGAGTGTTTACATAAACGCACCCGTGTATTGCGCCCGTAGCGAACGTCATCTAAGAGCTGCACAAAGGCCTGGTCCTTTTGCCGGAACACCTGCGTGCAGCAGCAAGTGCGTTGTCAGTGCATGCGTAGGTTTGACTCTTTTGCCAGGCACCTGTGTGCAGCAGAAAGCGCGTCGCCGTTCATGTGAAGGAATATTTGCTGGAGCACTTGTGAGCAGTAGATTTTTTTTGTTCGTGCATGTGCATTGTACTCATGCATTAAGGCCTAGTTGTGTACCTATGGAATTGAGCTTTTCCCTAATTATTGTGGGGAGTGGGTATCACTGCCTGCATGGCATTTCTATTCAGGAGTGAAAAGCATTTCTACTGTAATTCTATTCAAACTGCATAGTGTTTCTGTTCAAAAGTGGTTATCACTGCCTGCATAGCATTTCTATTTCAAAAGTGAATGTTTCAATTGTAGTTCTATTCAAACTGCATAGCAATTCTGTTCCTGTGATGGTGCTTATAATTTTCCGGACAGTTAGATTATGCCTGCAGATCTTCAATAAGCCAGAAACTTTAACTTTAATCAGACCGTCAAGGTTACGTGGTCATCAAGCCTCCAACACAATAAGTAGGCGCACTCTATCGTAGCAGGTTACCTACATGTGATATACACACTCAGCGCGTGCCAATTCAAAGGATCGATGAAGATGCCACGTTGAGTGGGAATGCAATCCTCCCAGTAAACCACACCTTGTGAGCAGCACCAACTCCACACCATCTTGGCCCAAGGTGAAGAGTTTGATGGAGCCCGTGCTTCATCCACTCGTTCCCTCACAACGAGTACAAATTTAGAAGCACTAGCCCGTACCTTCCTAGTGAGCAGCAGGAGCCTGTACTACAACTTTAAAAGCACTTGCACAACCATTCCTGGTTAGCAGTGCGAGCCTGTCACTCGCAGCACTGCCATACCTTGGTGAGTAGCACTGCCATACCTTGGTGAGTAGCACTGCCATACCTTGTGAGTAGCACTGCCATACCTTGGTGAGTAGCACTGCCATACCTTGGTGAGTAGCACGTGCTCAAACTCGCAGCGCTTCCAGGCTGGGGCCTGGAACGCCCAACCCCAGTTCATGAATAGGTCTGGAGGCATGCCATTGGTCCACGGCTTTGACACTGGTGGGAGGGTGTGCGTGTGTGCGTGTGTGTGTGAGTGGTTGTGCGTGCGTGCATGTGTGTGTTTGTGGTGGCATGCCATTGGTCCACAGCTTTGACACTGGTGTGTGTGCGTGCGTGTGTGTGTGTGTGTGTGAGTGGTTGTGCGTGCGTGCGTGCGTGTGTTTTTGGAGGCATGTCTTTGGTCCACAGCTTTGACACTGGTGTGTGAGCGTGTGTGCGTGCGTGCGTGTGTGTGATTGTGGGATCAAGTGTTGTGCGTGCGTGGGTATGATTGTGTGCACATGAGATAATGTACATATTGTAATTGTGAAGAAAGAGAGTAGAGGGAGGAGAGAGAGAGAGAGAGAGAGACACATTTCTGATCATTACAACATGCAGCACTGCACAGCCATTAATACCTACAACACTTGTAAATGCTTTAACTACTTCTGTCGGGTGACCCTGTACGTCATAGTTATACTGCGCACCTTGCTGCAATTTAGCCGCAGCACTCAGTGGCAAGTACCTGGAGCAATATGACACAGTGTTCACACACTATCACCTGGAGGCAGCTGAAAGAAATCTCCACACACAATCAGTTGCAGCCCTCCAGCAGCCTTGGGCGAGTTCCTGATCTCTCGAATCTGTCAACGGGCCAAAGCAACACAAACATGTCAGTGTACAGGTGAACGCACAAACAAGGGTCAAGCACAAACAAAGTCACAACGATCAATTCACGGTGTTTGTGACACAAGTAGGGTTGGCCAGGATTGTATATAGACACTGTATATGACCGTACATTTGATAATTTGCCTGCCAATTTTACCGTATATAACTGTATATATATTTGGTTCTGGCCAACCCTAAATAGAGGTTTTGAGACAGGTTTTCTTTGTAAGCGGTCTGACCCGTTGTCCTGTAAAGTAGAATTGGCTTAACACGCTCAGGTCACGATCCCCTTCATGTATCCGAAAGACTTGAATCATAACGCACGTTATGTGCGTAACATGCATACTACCGTACTGCGCTTGGTTGTTTTGCGAGTAATCAAATAATTATTGAGGCCCCTCGCAATGAGTCAAGCCAAAAATAAATAAAGTTTTTTCAGACCTTGCAATACTTAGACTTTTTAATGCGGTAGTTTCTGGGTCCCCCCAATAGAACCCACCGCCCTAAGGGGCAAGCATCACTATTTGACCTAGGTTGCACTGAACGGAAGCGCACAGAGGACGATGGTCCCGCTCGGGAGCTCATCATCCGCCTCAGGCCTGATGTGCAGCAGGCAGTAGCAGCCAGGGATGCAGCCATTGAAGCCAGCATTGCATCCCGCCCTGCCCCAGTTAAGAGGCCTGTGGGGAGGCCCAAGGTGCTTGCACCATTGGGGGCAAGCCCCTCCAGGAGACAGGCATGTGTGGGCAGAGCTGCAACTCAGGTGGAGTGGGGGGGAGCACCAGGTGCGCTTGCATCTTCACTTCACAGCAGCAGCAGCAGCAGCAGCAGCAGAAGCCCAGAAGCTGAAGAAGCAGGCAGTGTGTGTTTACATCTCAGACTTTGATGTAAACCAGCACTGAATAGATACAGAGAGGAGAGCACAAAAAATCCCCAAATTTGCAAAGTTCGCAAATTTCCTTAACTATTCAGGGGCCTCGCAAAAGCCTAATGCTCGCAAGTTAATTATTCGAATTATTTCGGCACTTCGCAAAAAGTAGGCCTCGCAATACTAAAAGCGCAGTACGGTATGTCACATAATATTTACATAATATTTACATAGTATGTGTACGCATCCTTTTGAGGAGATCAAAGTTTAGCCCAAAACAAAGGCCTCGGTGAAACTCTATATTATAAGAGCAGCAAACTGAAGCTCTTTGTAATGCACACAGACCCATTTCAGTATATGCTCCCAAGCATTACAAAATGTGATGTTTGATTCTAGTATGGGTGCAGGTCCCACACAAGTAATTGCCTCTCACCTTCTCCTCCACTTTCTCCCACATCTCTGCAGACAGCATGGACGCTTCATCGACGACTAGCACCTGCACACAAGGCCATTGAATGCCGTATGTAATGCTTATTTTGATCAGATAGTTGCAATTAACATCAAACTTTTTGTGGGATGTCTAGATAGATTAGATACATGATAAAAAAGAACAAACTTGTCATTTATCACACCATGCAAGATATGACCACATACACCAAATAAACAATCAAATATGGCGGCCATGCCTCCCACCCTTTACGTGTATTGTCCTATCCACACCGCAAGGATGCCACTATGAGGGCCACAAGGATTAAGAGCATTGCAGACATGAATGTAAACAAAAGATGCCACAATGAGGGTCAAAAGGATTAAGAGCATTGCAGACATGTAAGTGTAAACAAAGGGCACGCAATGGACAGGGGAAGGGGTTTGTTTAACACATACTCTCACACACTCACTCTCTTACATACGCACACTCATACCCAATACCCACTTAAGCACGCACGTTCACCTGGAAATTCTGTATTTTGGTACGGTTCTCCTGCTTGTGCATAGACCCAAAGTCTTTGTGTGTTGTGGGCACACCAATGCCCAGTGCTGAATTTAGGGTGGTGCCTGTAAGCCATCAGGCATGAGGCACGCGCACAGATTCTGAGTTCAACAGGGCTTTTCTGTGTGCATTGAGGTGTTTATGTGGTAAAGGCACACTTTCTGTGCGTCGTAGGCATGCCAATGTTCAGAGCTACATGAACAGTGGTACGTGTGCTCAACACGCATAGGCACAATACTTGAGTGAAGGCTGCTTGCATGCTAGCAGTGGACAGGAAGAAGTCTTGTTATATTACAACTTGCGCACTAAGACGTCCTCCAAACTACAAATGCAATGTTTGCACAGCAAAAGCAATGCAGATCAGGCCGACGTAAGTCTTTGCTTGCTTGCACATATATGCTAAGAGCAGCTCCCACATTCTTGGATGTGTATGCACAATGCCTGTGGCAGCATTTCGACTCATTCGTTACGCAAACAGCACACCATAAATGAGTGTGGCTGCCAATTGAGGCATCCAAACCCCATAATCATGCAATTGATTACATTAGCATACCTACCTATGATGTATGTGGCTACAGTGCCTGTGGGAACTTTTAAAGCTTATCAATCACGCAGCCGATTAAAGTGTTTCACCTGCCTTAGATGTGTGTGGCTGCAGCAGGCCTGTGGGGGCTTCTAGACCTCGATAATCACGCAACCGATCACTGCTTTACGTACCCTGAATATGCGTGGCTGCGATGCCTGTGGGGGCACAAATAGCCACGCGCTTGCTGTAGTCGTCCCCATACTTGAGCTGCAGCTCTGCAAAGGCCAAGGGACGCACATTGCGTGGGGTGATGCTTTGGAGCACACTCATTTTAAATAGAAATAAAAAACAAGTGTTTGAGCTGCAGAGACAGGACGCATACAAGCTTGGGACATCGCGGACGAGCGAGAGCAGCCTAAAGCAGAAAAATTATGATCAAGTCCAAACTGAGGCTGAAGCTCCTTAAAACTTTGCATAGCCAACTCAATTGCGCATGTGCTTATGAGGGGTGCACTCCTTGTGTGTGTGTGTGTGTGTAATTACAGCACTCCTTCCTTTGGTGAATGAGCGGTGACTTTCATTTCTCTGAAACAAACGTTTCTAATATCAGCCTTACTGTGCCTCATCAAAGCGCGCTGCATTTAATTCTCCATGCCCTGCAACACATCATTTTTCTTGACAAAATTTGACAAAGAGGCAATGAACGGACGGATGAACATCACAACAAGCTGTAGCTGTGTCGCTAGCTACCTGCAGTGGAAGGTGCAGCGGAAGGAGCAGTGGAAGGTGCAGCGTTCCACGAGTCACTCACTTGCTCACTTGCAATGATAAAACATTTGTCGGGACGCAATGCAAAAGTGGAGGTGCCTTGTCAGTACTTGCCTTGCAGACGCTGCTACAAATAAAATGAGAAGATGAGTGCATTCACATGAGAGCGCCATCAGATGTAATTTGCAAGTACCTGTGAGGATGCGAGACAGGAGAAACGTCTTCCCAGTTCCTGCATTCCCCGTGAAGAAGACGTTACCCCCATCACGCACAAGCTCCAGCACACGATCCTGTGTTGTGTGAAGGCGTGCTATGTGAATGCGCATCTTCCGTGGTCTTTCCACCACCCGTACAAGCCCCGGCACACTCTCTTGTGTTTGTAAAGGCGAGCGAGCCTGGGTTTGTGCAGGTTTATAATGTGCTCCCATTCAGCACCAGCTTCAACAAGCAAATATGTTTGGAACAGAGTAATGGGTGGGCGAGTGGGTGTAGGGGTGGATGTGGGAGTGGGTGTGGGTGTGGGTGTGGGTGTGGGTGTGGGTGTGGGTGTGGGTCTGGGTCTGGGTCTGGATGTGGGTGTGGTTGTGGGAGTAAGAGAGGGCACGGGTCTTTGGGTGTATGTATAGGTGTGTAGGCGTGTGAGTGAGTGAGTGAGTGAGTGAGTGAGTGAGTGAGTGAGTGAGTGAGTGAGTGAGTGAGTGAGTGAGTGAGTGAGTGAGTGAGTAAGTGAGTGTGGGCGGATGCAAGTCAGGAAGCCCTGCTTTGCTTGTAGGCGATGCACCAGCTCCAGTATAAAAAGAATAGGATGCTCGCGCACAACAGCGTTCACCTCTTTCCACCCACCCATACCCACATCTGCACCTGTGCAGAGTCACATCGATGCAAGACAGTGCAAAGTCACATAGATGCGTGGCCCCCCCTTACCCTTCCCCCTCTCCCACCCACACCAGAAACACAAACACACATTCAAGCCCACACGCATACCCAAGATTACGGTTAAAACACGAACACACACATCCACAGACCTGCTCATCACTGAGATCAGGGCTGCTGGCCTCCCCCTGGTTTATAAGCTGCTGCTGACCTCCACTGGTAGAACCAAGGCCGGTGCCCCATTGGGTTTGGCTCACGTGGCTACGATCTGTGTGTGTGTTGATTGACGTGCAAGTCACTGTATGTGAGTTGTTGTTAAAACAGGCATGTTGATGGCTCGGACAGGTGCGTTGTTCGTATTTGAGAGTGGCGGCGTTTGTTTTGGTCAATGTGTATATAGGCTTGGTACCAAGATGGTTTGTAGGTCTATTGTGACCAATGACTATCCACTTGGCTTATTGGCCGCAGTCTATGTGCAAAAGCTTGCAATAATTGATGCCTAGCGGCCTGATAGTCTGCAACCTGTGAGAAGTATGAAGGGTGGCAGGAATGGGGCGGCACGCTTAACTAGCTTGACTCCTTTGAGCAAAGCGGTCTACAATTAACAAAGCTGTTTGGAGCCGCACAACTACTTCAGAATCGGGAAACCAACATGTACGTGTCAAACAAATATGCCGCACACAGGCAGGCTAGGTAAGGTTGGGCAGCACCGCATATGTTGGTGTAGAAATAAAACATGTCTCTAGGAAATCTCTCCAGGTATGAGACCCAATAAAGCATACATTGGTCCGTGGCATGCGCCTGTGATCATCTGCCTGTGGCTACAGCAGTCGGTGATTGCTGGCCTTTCCTAGTCTTTCACCTCACCCAAATTTTGCATTCTGCTGATTCTTTGGCTGTACTATGGTTAATTATTATCAGTCACCATCCTTGCTATACGCTACTTTTGTACTGAGCAAGCACCTGCAACAAAAAAGAAAACCATGCAGGCAGTGAAAACCACTCCACAATGAGGAAAAGGAGCCGCTTTGGTACCGGGTACCATAAAATTCCTCCACCACAGAAAAGGGAAAACGCTATAGATGGATTATTATTTGCAGTACTTCGTGTTGTTCCACTCTACCTCTCTGTGTAGAGCAGTACCTGTGCGGAGCGGCTACCTGCACAGTGTTTTTCTTAACCTTCTTTTCTTTTAGCAGTACCTGTGAAGCTATTGCCCACGCGGCTGATGCTTTGGAGAGCCGTCTTCAAGCTACCTGTTTTTGAGGTGGTGTACAACATAATAAGGTGCTGTGGGGAAGGAGCTTGCAACCCCTTTTCAATCTCAAATCAGCTGCTGCGTTTACCAAAAAGCGAATATATGCATACAATTGCTCAACGCGTCGCAAGCTTACTACTACGTGCTAAGCACCTAAAGCTGTTGAAAAGCCAACAGTCCTGATGCAAAGTGACAGCCAAAGACAGCTCTAGCTGTTCTTTGGCCAGTGTGTGGCCCCAAAACCCGTCACTGGTTTTCCTCCTGCATGACTGATTCGATACAACGAATTGCTTTGCTCTTTTGGACATAGAGGCCTTATAACTCCTAACGAATAGTACGCTTAACAGCTCTCCATTCTACACCCACACCTGCTTCAGTGCCGCTTTGCTGGAGGCTGCTGCTCGCTGGTGCGGGAGCATGCCTGATCAGAGAAGCGGGCAGGAGCCTGGGAGCAGGGGCGCCACCTGAATAATCAGCGGTGACCATAATGGTCTCTTTAATGGATTGCTGTATACACTGGTTTAGAATGCAGGGCTGGTGTTTCAAGAGGGGGGGCAAGGGCTTTCTTGCCTTTGTGCTGTGCATCAAACTTTTTACACGATACATAGAATATGTGAGTATGTGGTAGAATTTCAAGATGTTGGTGTTCATTTAAATAACATGCTTGACCTACCATCAGGGATAGCAGGAGAAGGGGGTGTCGCAGTGGCACCTTGGGGGTGGGGAAGGGGACTGCCGTCGTCAAGCTTCACCGCAGGGCTTTCTTTGACGAGCACAATTTCGCCGTCCGCATTGCTGGACGTCACCTTGTGAGGCACCTGCAGCATTGGTGACGCAATTTGTTGCAAGGAGTGAATGAAGAGGAGGGTAGCGAATTACCCTTTTACGCAGTTATCTTGCATCTGCGTGGCGTGCGTCAGCTGTCTGAGTAGAACCTCCTGTCACTTGATGTGACTGAGCAGATAGATTCCACGTTGCTTTGAGCTTTGCATGCAAAGCTCTGGATAGACACTCCTTCATAAGCGACAAGATTTATTGTTGAGAGCATGAAGTCAGAAGTGGACATTGAGTGGACAAAGAGAATGGGAGAGTGAGGATCCTTCCCCCTCAAAGCATGATGTCAGTGTGGACAATTCGTGTCCCCAGTTGGTGGCTCTCCGCTTTGAAGACAGAAGAGGTGCTTGACAGCTGAGGAAGTATCAGCTCTGAAGAGGAAAACAGGCATACCTTTTGGAAGAAGCTCTTGATATTTTTGTTAGGCTTGGCTTCCTTGCTCTCCGCCTTCCTCTTCTTTTCCATACTCTCAAATTCCAGCAATTGAAGGGTTCCCTGTAGCTTGTAGAAATACAAATTGTAGTTAGAAATTATAAAATATTTTCAACTACGTAGCATTCCACTCTTTTGCCTCTTTTAATGGCCTCAGCCTCAGTGCAACATCAGCAGCAGGAACCCATAGTTTTAGACGGTGATGATGAAGAAGATGATGAGACAGGGCAAACTGAGGTGTGGGACCTTGCAGGCAGCATGCCTGAAAAGTCAGTTAACGCACTTTCCTCCATGCATACACAGGGAGGTGCAGGATCCAGTAGCAGGAAGAGATTGCCTTCCTCCGGAGGAAAAGAATCAGGTTTGTGCTGGACTTGCTTCAGACCACTGGATACACCGTTCAAGCCTTCTATTCTGTACGAGCAACTACCAGCTTTCATACTTACCTAGTTTCACCCGCTAACTACAGAAACTCATGAATTCCACCGCTAATCCCTGAAACCTATGAATTCCTTCACAGGACGAAAAAGAAGGAGGCAGGCAGACAGACATAAGGTGAGTGGCAGTTGGCATTCTAAATTCAACTAGAAATAAGATAGGTTGTCTGCACATGCTTTTTGCTACGCCATGAATTAGCACAAAAGAAAGGCAGTCATTCAGCAGGCAGGCGGCAGGCAGGCAGACAGACAGACAGACCGACAGACAAGCGGACAGACAGACAGACAGACAGACAGACAAGCGGACAGACAGACAGACAGACAGACAGACAGACAGACAGAGACAAACAGATAGACAGAGATACAGACAGGTACAGGCAGATATACAGACAGATAGATAGAGATACAGACAGACAGACGGACGGACGGACGGACAGATAGCACAGACAGACAGACAAACGGACAGACAGACAGACAGATAGACAGAAATACAGACAGGTACAGGCAGAGATACAGACAGATAGATAGAGATACAGACAGACAGACGGACGGACAGACAGATAGCACAGACAGACAGACAGACAGACAGACAGACAGACAGACAGACAGACAGACAGACAGACAGACAGACAGACAGACAGACAGACAGACAGGCACATTGAACACACACACATATGTTTACCTGTATTACACAGGGCGTATGCATAGACCTCACGAACGCCCCAGAAAGTGACCCGGATGAAATACAAATTACCAGCGAACGCCGAGCCCCGCCACGCACCCATTTTACCAGCACAGCCAACCGCAGCCACCAGCAGCAAGCTGACCAACCGTCCCATCGGCATCAACACCAATTGCATGTCCCCCAGCCCCGTCTCCCGCCCCCTCCTCCTGAGGAACCAGGCATCAAGTGCCCCATCTGGTGCGTGTTTTGCTTACAAAGAGCCTGTGTCAGCTTGATTTTGATGTGAAGATTGTGCACTGATGGAGCAAGTGTACTTTAGGGGGGCTGCACTGGCAAACTTGCGCTGCTGTGGCGGTGACGCGTCATACACGCAGATTGGTGTCACTGTTGATTCAAGGCAGGGTTCAAAGGAGACTCATGGTGTGTCATAGTGAGAGGGAGGACGGACGTGTTGTCAGCATCCTGGTTTACAATTTGAGACAGTACAGGGTGTGATAATTCAAAGTTGAGCGTGATACAGAACCACGATAGGGACGAATGCAGCCTGATGGGCGTGAGCTCCTTCATCATCAGTCAACATTAACTGAACGTACTGCTGCATGTCCATACAAGCGTCATTGATAACAACAGTGGGACGTGTCCACACGGCTTTGAAAGCTTGACTGGGCCAGATTGAGCTGTACTTCTTGAAGCTGTGCTGTTTCAAATGCCACAAAATTGTGACGTGTCACCACCACCCTATTATAAAGCCACTCTTGGAACGCTCTATCCAATTAAACTTCCATCGCCATTTCTCTTGACCTAAATGCTGGCAATCAACTTACATCTTCCACTACACACTAAGCTTTTCACACGTCAAAGGCATCTCCATGACCTCACACTTCAAACCCTACTCCTGGCACCCATGCCGCACACCTCTCAAAATAAGAGAGGATTGCGCTTGCCCCATACTAAATAAGGAATAGAAATTAAGCACGGGGTTGCTTAGATCTTCACTGATGAAGTGAGGGAAGAAAAGCTAGAAAGGGATCAGAAGGGCATCTCTCACCCACATCGCATGCTTTCACGTCGTCTGCAGTTTGGATTCTATCACCGAAATGAGCACCACCAGTTGTGGGCACGTGTTTTGCACCGTGTGCATCACAGCGTCCATCAAGGCCACAAAAAAATGGTGAGTTAAGGTTTTGAATGGGTGTGTGTGTGTGCCATGCTGAGCTTCGTCAATCATTCCTGGTGCTTTAGGCAGGTGACTCAGCGTAGTGGTGGTGGTGGTGGTAATCAATTCTGGCACGAGTGGCACCTGCAGTCTTAGTGTATATCACAGCACCTATCCAACCAAATAAAATGCTGCACACGCAGTCCTGGTGTACATCACAGCACCTATCCAAGCCAACATGAAATGTTGCACACGCAGTCCTGGTGTGCATCACAGCAGCTGTGCAAGCCATAAACAAGTGCTGCACATGCATTGTCTGGGCTAGCCTGGACCGTGTATGAACACTGCTTGCGACTGATTGCTCAAAGAGTACACTTTTTAACGTATATGTATACGTATTATAATATGTATGTATGACCCTGGCCATTTACAGTCTTTCGCGTGCATCCTTGCCTTCACTATACAAGTGGATGCCAGAGAGGAGGGAGTGTTCGTTGCTTTCAGGAAGTTAGGCCATCACCTGCTTGACATAGAACACACATTCCATCGTTCCACTGCTCTTCTCACACGCTTCTTCCACTGCTGTTGGTACCTTCTTCGCAGCCCCAAGTGCAGGAAAGCATTGACAACAAAGCAAGTGCATCGGGTGTACTTAGACTAGGGTGAGGCCCTGTGCATGTACAAATAAGATGTTTTAATTGGAGCTCTTCATCTCCTGCTCGTTTAGGCAGCCTCCTCGTTCTTATTTCGTAGCTTGCAAATATAAAAACAGCATTTGGCATTTTTGCAATATTTAGTGTCATAGCGCGCAAGACCACTTTCTACCGCCCCTCGCACCCACAGCCAGGCCTCTCATCATGCCTGCTTTGTCATGCCGGTGAAGTTATTTTTGTAGTTAAATTTCAGGAAACTGAACTGATGAAACCGCACCAATACTATTAGGGCACCAGCCTAGTCCAGCAAAAGAGCTGCTTCTTATTCCTTCTTCTTTATCTTGATATTTGCTATTTACTGTGGTTACGGTTTAAGAGGACCTAGGTACTCTTTTTTCATAGCTAATAGCTAACTATATTTGATCAACACTGGCTCTTCGTCCTTGCTTGCTGTCTGACCCCTGAACACTTACAAATGGTTACAATAGAGGGTGATTAGATCAGATTAGTTTACAATGTTCAAGGACGGATAATAGAGGGTTTGACCTTTAGCCAAGTTGTTTGGCTGATCGACTGCTACTGGTCTTGACCAGCCACAAATAAATCCATGAGCTCAGATTTAAAGAGGAAAATGTTGACCCATGAACACTCACTCATTACTCGGCAGTACTCAAGTTGTTATAAAGAAAGTGCATCAAATTTTAATTGGTGGATATTTGTAAAGAATAAAGGGAGAAGCCAACAGCAACGTGAAGCTGGTGGCCCCACAAGAAGCTTTTCCTCTCAGGTGGAGGTAAGGTAAGGGCTTCAAATAAAGGCACCATACAATGTGAAACGGCTTTTAGTTATGACGGTTGGCTGCTAGCCTTAAAAGCACCTTACAGCATTACTTATGCTCAGATGCTCCCTCAGGCATACATGGTGTGTAACCTTCCCTTAGCCAGGCAAGTGCTGGTTCAGAGTTCATCTAGCAGCAGGGCCCGCAGCAAAAGAGTAATGAACCAGATCATGTTTAATGTTCCAGACCCCCTCGTTGTGCATGTGCTGCTCCTCACACATGGGCTTATGTATAATGTTAAATACCTCCCTCATTCTTGGTATCCTCAGTGTGACAGTCTAAATTGTTTAATCTGCCCAAATTCCCCCTCTTTAATATATTGCGGTCAGGTGGGCCTGGCAGATGCTTGATTGTTTACTGATTTTATAGTGCTGCAATGTCACAAACAGCATTGTGCCCTTTTCCCCTTTCCAAGGGTTATTTTGTAGGTGCTACTACAGTTCTGATGCTACAACAACAATTATCGCATTTTGGACATGCTTTACACACGCAGCCTAGCAGTAGCACGTTTTGACTGACGGCTTAACTTGTAAACATATAACCTTCCCTTATAGCACTATTACAGAAATCGGCTTTCCCTTACACAGCCTACACATCTTAATTCTGTGCTGATAGTTATATGAGTTAACTAGTAACTAGTTGCTCCGCCCCCACATGTTTACTTCAGCCATCGTGCACGTGACCTTTGCAGCGATCATCTTGTTCTGTGGACATTAACAGCTTTTCCTCCAGTTTGCTTATACATGTTAAATTCGCCCCATTCTCAAGTGCTTGTGTCCTTGTAAGCATAAGCATCCTTGTTCTCTTGGCTCTCTCAGCCTCTTGTTTCCTGTTTCTGACTGGGGCTTCTTATTCACACACATTCTGAGACATACCAACAGCTTTTTTTCTCGTTCTCCATGATGCTTTCTCTTCGCGCTTCTTCAAAACAAAC
>Ga0307974_1000683_pt1 | contig 21740 bp, 17 predicted proteins | sample OrgLakmetagen784_FD_201812 | JGI IMG/M metagenome (GOLD analysis project Ga0307974, IMG submission 201812) | Saline water microbial communities from Organic Lake, Antarctica - #784 | ecosystem: Environmental > Aquatic > Non-marine Saline and Alkaline > Saline | place: Antarctica: Organic Lake... | reverse complement strand
CCAAGCCAAGGAGCCATTACCAAACCGCGCCCGACGGCGTCATCTCGGGGTGATCGGATACTCCGGAATGGCTGATCATATGTCGTCGGAACACCTGATCGGATGTGTCGGAATGCGCACGCCTATGTGCGTCGCCGCCATCTTGCCTGACATCCACATCATCTCTACACATCTTTTATCCCTCATGGAGCCCTACATGCTTTTGCCGGCCGGACTACTCTATACCCTTACGGGCATTGCTGCGGGCGTCTCGGGGCTGTGCTACCCGCCGCATGGAGGTGTGCGCAGGGGCTTGATGTGGGTTTCTATTTCTGTAGCCATCGTGTTCATTTTTTGGGGACTGCGGATCGACATGAAGCAGGCGGAGCTTCTACAAAACCAAGCAACCTCCCTGACATCGCAAGGTGAGGCATTGGTAGCGCAGCAGACGACCGCCTTGCTGAAACTGGAAACGGCAGAGCGTCAGCGTGACTTGGCGGAAACACAGCTGACAGCAGCGCGTGTCCAGATCGCTGCCGTCCAAGCGGATGCCACGGCCGCGCTGTTGAAACTGAAAACGGCTGAGCGTCAGCGCAACTCTGCAGAAACACAGTTGAGCGCGTTGCGTAACGAAAACGCCACGACGCATGAAACACTTCGTATGACGGAACAGCAACTTACCTCGACGCAATCTGATCTGACAGCGGCGCGTGATCAGATCGCTACCCTGTCCGACGAGTTGGCGCAAACCAAGTCGGAGCTGTCGGCTCAAGTGGCAAAGGTCGGTTCTGATGTGGAAATCTCCAATGCGACCGCATCACGCATGGAGGCCACGGCAAAGGCAGAGGCAAAGGCCGATGAGGCGCGCCGCCAGGCGCAGGCGCTGTTCGCCACACGCACACAACATTGCTTTGCTAACAAATCAGTAATGAATCCTTCTTTGAATACGTCGTTGCTTGCCGGGGGCGGCTGCGCCTGCGGCCGTTACTACACGGCTGCGGAAAAGCAGCAGCAGCCGGGTATGGTGCTATGCAGTGACGGTTCTATGCAGTCCATCCAAAATTAACGAGACAGAATGCTGCCAGGTTTTTTCCGACAATGAGAAGCGCTGAGAGGCACCTCTTGGGTTCTGTGATTGCGGAAGTCATGACAAAACTCATACGCCTATGCCGGGATCTGGCTTAGTAGGCTTGGCAGCACGGGGCTGTAGCCGTCGCGGCTGGGGGAGAATTCCACGGCGCGGATGTCCGAAGTGGCTGGGTCCATGGCCAGATGGACCTTTCGCCTTACAACCACTCACGACCCATATCGGCCTGTGCCAATAGGCGCGGCGCACAGGCCAGCCGAAGCTTCCGATACAAATCCACAGTGAAAGTCCTCCCGCCCTCCCTTTCACCAGGACGGATAAAGGTGGAGAACCATTAAGCCGCTCGCAGCAGGCTCATCCCACCCTTACCGTTGCCGACGTTCGCACCGGATTTCGAAGGCGTGTTTCAGCATAGCCATCCGCGCCCTCCGCACTGGCGAGGAGGTCGCATACCTGCGCGTCGAAGTCCGAGACCATATCGACGAGTGCCGAGTGCTCGAGACCGGGCGTATGGAAACGGTCGATCTTCTGGGCGATGTGGCGCACCACGGCTCCCTCGCAGCTCAGCAGTGCCGGCGTGCCGGCGATGACTGCCTGGGCTTTGTCGAGCGCCTCATAGAGATGATTTTTCACTTCGTCGGGGAGGTCTTCTCCAGTCAGCAGGTCGGCCTCGATCACGTGGGCGACCTCGCACAGTTTTTTCATTCCGTCTGATGCCATTTGTCTTTTCCTTGCTCAATGTGTGGCGCTTAAGATGTCGCCGTCGCACGAAGGCGTACGACGACATCGAAAGCGGCGCATCGGAGACGTGGTGATGTCCGCGTCCAGCCGGAAATAAGACTGCGAGTTTTTCTACCGCCCCGCCCCACGCCGACAGGTAAGCGGTGGCTGGAAGCCACCAGAGTTTCAGCTTGGCGTGTGGAAGTTCCAGGGAAGCAACTCGTCGATGCGGTGTGGCGGGTAACTGAGGACCGGACCGATTGACCGACGCGCAGCGCCGCAACCTCATGGATATCGTCAAAGAGCGCTACGGCCGCGGCTCGACCATGATCACCAGCCAGTTGCCAATCTCAGCATCGCACGAGGTCATTGGCGAGCCGACCTTCGCAGACGCCATTCTCGACCGCATCGTCCACAATGCCTACCGCCTTGAACTCGAGGGGGCGTCCTTGCGCAAAACCATCGCCAAAATGGATGATGAAACGCCTCAGACCTGATAGCCAGAATTCACTGCCTCACGGCAGAGCGTCACAGGTGGGCGGATCTCCCGGAACAAGTGGGCGCATGTTGTCGTAATGGGTGGGCGGATGCTCCGGAATACGCAGGGTCGCCACACCACTACCAGATCAAGCGAGAAACCGAAGGTTTTTCAGGGGTTCATTAGGTCCTTGCATATTCTTTCGAAGGTCAATTCACAATGTAATGTGGCGAGGCTTGACGAGAGGCGCTCCCTCGCCTCGAACGTGGGCCCTTCGCCAGATGAGCTTACCATTCCTCGCCAGAAACAAATGGCCTCTCACCCAATGAGCCGACCGCTTGTGCCTACCGTCTGCCTTCGCCTCCGCGTGTTGAGCTTCAGAGGCCGAGTGGCCCTCTTTGCCGAGCCGAATGAGGGAAAGACCATACTTCGGTACGGTCTCACCACGTCGATCGAATTGCTTTGCTAACTGCTTCGATGGCGGATGAGGTTCTTCGATGTCCAGCACCTCGGGACGACGGTGGAGGCCTGCAATTGCTACGAGCAAAGCCACACAGCGGATCGCATATCGAACCGCCTGCTCTTCGCGTTCTTCGACCGTGTCTCTTCCGATCTGCTCGCGCACAGGAGTTCCGCGTCTCAGCCGACCTTTCTTCTGCTCCGCGAAAAAATCTTGATGAAACGCTACTGGTGTGTCGGCCATCTCGACCTGTCCATCTCGTTTGAACAGCACCTCCGAGCCCGCATAGAGGATCACCAGTTCTTTATCCTCCGGCATCTTGAATAGCTGCGCGGAGAAGACGCGTAACCCTTGGTTGGTAAAATCAGCCACAACCCCAATGCGGCCTTCGTGTTTTGCATCTTCTGTTTTCGCGTCAAACTCCAGCCAGATTTTATCGAATGGCAGTTGCACATTGCTAACTGCCTGGAAAAAATCCTCCTGACTGAGTTTTTGGACACCTTCCTGAAGAAAATCTACGCCGTCCGGGTCAATATAAAACGCAAATGCGTTCTTGATCCGCCTCTCTATGTCGCGTGCGTAAGCATCTTCACCATTCGAGATTAAAAGGCTTGTCGGCCTTCGCAGGTCCTTGAGCACTTGCTCTCGGAACTTGATTGCACGCCCCATGGTGAACTTCATTTCTCGCCTCCCTGTAGCTTCGCTCTGCGACAAAGACACACTTTCAGTGTGGAAGCGGTCAAACCGCGAGCAGCCTTTTCCTTCTCCTATTTCAATTCGCCGGGCACAGGCAAATGACTTTCTTGGCCGACGAATGCCGCTTCGCCCGCGCGGGGCCGCGTTGCCATACAACCGCCGGTTCCGGATCTGCTTGACGCCGTACCCCATCGTCTCACCACTGACATCCATACCCTCCGTCTCTGCAAGAATTCTGCTCTCCAAAAGCGTGTCGAACGCCAAAGCGCCGCGATACCGTTGCGTGTTCGGAAGGCTGCACAAACTTTGCCCGCGTGCATCCGGTGGTCTTGACGAAGTTGCGCAGGAAGATTTGTGGATTGGTACCCAACTTCGATCCCTTAGAGGCTGATCGGAAATGAGTTGAGTGAATTCAGCAGGTTGTGATTCTGTTCGGGTGTTGAAGCTGAACGGAGATCACGATGGCCTGGACCGAACTCACCCGCCCAAAGCATAAGCGCACGGTGACCGGATATCCAAGATGCCGTAATGGGGCTCGGCTCGAATCGTCACCGTTGGGTGTTGCCATCGGGGATTGATTGAGGTGCCGTTGCCCTTGGCACGTCAGTGGCGTGTCAACAGGGTCGTACCGTGAGGCGCGTCCCCGAGATTTTCTTTGAAAAGAAAGGGCAACGACATGGATCTCTATATTGGTTTGGACGTTTCTCTTGCAAGCACCGCGATCTGCGTGGTGTCGGAGCATGGAAAGGTGGTCAAGGAAACGACCGCCGCCAGCGAGCCGGAGGACCTGGTGAGGAGTTTGCGTCGCCTGCCGGACACTGTGGTTGGGGTCGGCCTGGAAGCAGGTCCGTTGTCGCAATGGCTGTACCGTCACCTGAGCCAGGCTGGTTTTGACGTGGTCCTGATGGAAACGCGGCAGGTGAAGGGGGCGTTGCAGGCGATGCCGATCAAGACTGACCGGCGAGATGCGGAGGGGATCGCAAGACTTCTGCAGATGGGCTGGTTTCGGCTCGTCCACTGCAAGTCGATGTCGGCACAGGAGATGCGGGCCCTGCTTACGTCACGCAAGGCGATCCAGCAGGCCCTGATCGACCTCGAGTTGTCGCTGCGTGGTGTTCTGCGCAACTTCGGGCTGAAGATGGGACGCGTTGCGAAGGGGCGCTTCGAGGAGCGGGTGCGGGAACTGATCGAGGGCAATCCCATGCTGGAGGCCGCCACAAATCCTGTAGTGGCAGCGCGCAGGGGGCTGCGCACGGAATTGGCTGGGCTGGAGAAACTGCTCCGGGATCACGCCAGAACCGATCCGGTCTGCCGCCGGCTCATGACCATGCCGGGTGTGGGTGCAATCGTGGCGCTGACCGTCAAATCATCCATCGATGATCCGGATCGGTTCCGATCCGCGAAGGATGTCGGCCCATGGGCCGGGCTGACCCCGACGCGCGAGCAGTCAGGTGAACGAGACGTTGTCGGGCAGATTACACGCGCCGGAGATGCAGGCCTGCGCACCGCACTTTATCAGGCTGCGACTGTGATGTTGAATCGAGCCCGACCCAGCTGGCTGACCGCGTGGGCATGGGGTGTGGCCAGGCGGCGTGGGAAAAAACGCGCGACGGTTGCTCTTGCGCGCCGGATCGGGGTGGTGCTGCTGCGCATGTGGCGTGATGACACTGACTTCCGCTTCTCTCGCGCAGAGACAAAGGAGGCCCCAGCCGAATAAGCCGCTCGGGTCATGACGTTGAAACAAAAAAGGAGAGATCGGCCGCGCCGATACGCGCGGGTTCACCGAGGTCCCGGACCGGGACGCGGTCCCCGATGATGCCGTCATATCGCTGGTCACCAGACATTTGTCTGAGCACGCATCCAAGATAGGCACACGGGGAACCGTTCCTGAACCTGGCATGATGTAGCAGCCGACGCGCTGACTACGGACGGAAGCATTATCCCGGGATGGGAATACACTTGGTGACCGACGCAAGAAGCATGGGCTGGAACACCATCCAACAGACGAACAGCGGCATGCCCCCGGACGATCCGGTGCGTTCGCCGCTTCGATATCGGCAGGTCTGCGCGCCGAACGCACCTCGCTTCTGCGCAAGCTCCTGAAATCCACCTGCGCAAATCTGAAACGCCCCTGCCAAAGGCGCTTCAGGGGCGCTTTCTTGTTGCGAAAAGGATCCTTGACTCACGCCGCCCCATTACGGAAGCGATTTGACGGATGCGGAATGGGCCGTCGTTGGCCCGCGTCTGCCCGGTCCGAACAGGCTGGGGCGTCCGCGCACTGTTGACCTGCGCCGCGTCTGGGACGCGATCCAGTATCTTGCTGCCGCCGGGTGCGCCTGGTCGCTGTTGCCAAGGGATTTCCCGCCGGTCTCAACCGTGCGCTACTATTTCTACAGCTGGCGCAACGATGGGCTTTTGACGGTGATCAACCGCGAACTGGTGGCGGTTGCCCGCCAGGCGGAGGGCCGGGACGCCCGGCCCACGGCGGGTGTGATCGATAGCCAGAGTGTGAAAGCCTCTGAAAACACGTCGTTTTCCGGGTTCGATGCCGGCAAGAGGATCAAGGGGCGCAAACGTCATATCATCACCGACACATGCGGTCACCTGATCGCATGCGAGGTCCATTCCGCCAACATTCAGGACCGTGACGGCGCGCCTGGGGTCTTTGCCAGGCTCCGCCGCGAGGCCCCGAAACTGCGCCACGTGTTCGCGGATGGCGGCTATGCCGGACCAAAGCTCCGAGGCACCCTCGTCAGCCTCGGACGCTGGACGTTGCAGATCGTCAAGCGCCCGGACAGCGCCGAGGGTTTTGAGGTGCTGCCCCGGAGATGGGTCGTCGAACGCACATTCGCATGGCTCGGTCGCTGCCGCCGACTGGCCCACGATTGGGAAAGACCGTCGAGAGCGCAGAGGCTTGGGTGCTGATCGCCCATATCAGGCGCATGACACGCCTCCTGGCAAGACACTGAAATCGTTCAACCCATTCTGAAGCGGGCTCTTAGTGCAGCACCTACAATATTGAATCGAAACCCTTATTTTGCGAACGGTGGGAATTTGAATCGAGAAGGATTGAGACCTCACGCAGGATCGATCTTGCCACGAAAGGCGCAGTGCGGCGAGGGTCACCGTGATCGTCCGGGACAGAACAGTTAGGCAGCGCTTCACTGGGGTTACACTTCGGCTCCGATCGACAGTCTTTCTCACAAACGGAGAGTTCCGAGAAAAGTGTTTCGTCTATGCGATCGCTGGCCAATCTTACGGTCATCGACGGAAAGGAAAGCCAACGCTGCATAACCAAAAACTACGGATCGGCCCATTGAAACGGCAGTTTGTCGCGATCTCCGTTGTCTAAGGAAAGGCACATCCATGTCTCACTCAAACCCCTCACGGGTCCTTCGTCCCAACCAATCCCAAGGCGAAAATTTGCATCGCCTCTACCATGATGACTGCTGACACCGCGGTCGATGATGACACTACTGGTCCTCTTACAGCGCGTACAGGAGCTATCGCGCCGCACTCCATAATGGCCATCGCTGATCCGGTTTCGTTCGACTTCCCCGCTCCACCGTTCTCGGAGAACGTGTCGCAAGGAACCACTTGCGTCTCGGCACGGACCCGCCGGACACCAAGCGTTTGGAACTTTGCCGGACGATGGTCGTTAGCGTCCGTCGGCAGCTGGTGGCCGAGGAGGTGAAAGCACAGGCGCGAGTCGCAACCGAGCGGCCAACGGATCCATATGGCGCAAAGGGGGGATCACAGAGCGCGGGGCCATCCTGCATGTGGTTATCGACCTACCTCTCGTGGCCATCGGGTCCTTCGAGCGCGCTCTGGCCGAATGCTGCATGAGTTTACTTGGCGGCCTTGCCAGTCGCCAGGGGCATTTTTGTTATTTACCGCATGGTCCCATCTGCTTCGCATGACACACTCGCACACATCACTGACCCTTGCCGAGCTACGCTCGCGCATCGAAACCGGCACGGTCCTGTCTCCCAACAGGACCGCGATACTGGCGTTCCTCGATCTCGCCAGAGCGGCCCATGGGCCGGAGGCATTTCGGGACCCAAATGTGCTCGCATCGGCAACGGATTTCTCGACCTGGTTTCCCCGGGTTCCGGACACTGAACTTGCCGCCAAGTATGGCGACGCGGCGATCTATGGCCGCTGCCGCGAAAGTATCCTGCGCCACGTACGGCTGGCCGGCGCATGGCCTGACGACCCTTACACGCTTCTGAACAAGCTTGCCCGGGAATGCCGCCGCCCGGAAGTGAATAGAGTGTTAATGGAAGCCACGTTCCCCGGCATGACCCTGCGCGCGTTGACACGGGATATCGCAATGGCGGCCGATCGCGACCTCCGCGGGACGACGAGGTCCGAATTCCGGAGGTCGATTTCGACAATCGACTGGGCGAGGACCGATCCACGGGTCGTGACTGCCGGGATCCTTGGCCCAGAAGAAATCGGGCCCATGCCCTCCTATCGCGACGGCGACAAGCACCGTGTCGAGCTGCCAACGGAACTCGCCATCGTGCTGGATCGGCTTGCGGTGGGTCATGCACTTTATGCACGGCGTGCGTTCGAACTTGCGGTGGATTTCGAAATACTATCCGAGGATGGGCCCGAATCCGGCTGGGCAATGAGCATCGAGAACGCCACGCGATACAATGCGGCTGTCAAGGAAAAGGTCTCAGCGGAGGCCGCTGATCTCTATCTCCGGGCTCTGCTCTCTTTGCTTAGGACCACCGATCCTGCGACTGTGCCGCATGATGTCACCGCGGACCGGGTGCGTCGACCGAAGCGCTATGAAACAAACTCCGAGCCTCGGACAAGAAAGAAAAAAAGAAATCCGGTAGTCTTGCCCGCTTCTGTCGAGGCGGAGGTGCTGGCTTTTGCCGAAGACCGATCGGCCTGCGATCGGCGGGTGCGAGACTTGCGCCGGGTCCTGCGAGATCTTCTGGAAGCCGGCCTCGACATCGACAGCGCCACCTTTTTCGCCGACGCGGTGGCGGTCCTCGAGAACGCATTCGCGGAACGCGCCGACATCACACGGCGCTCATACCGGGACGTCCTTCGAACATTTCTCGCCCATACGAACCGCCTGTCGCCTTGGGATGGCTTGATCTCTCGCGCCCATGTCACGGCCGCGACTGGCGTCGATATGTCCGGGCTGCTGCTTGTGAGAACGTATGCCGAAAGCGCCGCGCCACCGATAACGCCCGCCGAGATCGACGTGAATGTCGCCCGCAAGTATCTCCTTCAAGCCCGGGGGTTCAAGAATGTCCCGAAGTGCCTCGCGGGGCTTGCATCCCTTGACGCCTTGCGCCCGGAACTTCCCGGGCTCTTGCCCGGCTCTGCCATCGGCGACCAGCGAGCCTGGCTCTCACGCCGCAGCGGCGAGATGCCCGAGGCCTTGGAAAAATCGTTGCGATCGGAGGCCGAAGCCGCGGGATACGGCAAATTCGCGGTGAAAGAACTGATCGTCGCGGCTCGGCGCCTGTTCTCGCTGACGACCAACAAGACGCTTTTCGACGCCAAGATCGAGACCATTCCATGGCGCGAGCTGATTGCCAGCGCCGATGCGAGCCATCCCCGGGAAATGTCCCATTACAGGTTGGTGTTGCTCCGCCTCGCTGATCGTGTTGACCGCGCGTGGACACCCGGCTGGCGGGAACTCCAGACCCGGATCGTGAAAGCAGGCGTTCCGCGCGCCGAGAACCCGGTCGACATTCTGATGAGCGTGGCGGCCGATACCGGGCTCGAGCCCTGGCAGCTCGATCGTGAATGGGCATGGGCCCATGAGCGTTCGTTGCGTGCCGACCTGCGCCTGACCTTCGCGCGCAACATCGCCCGTTTCGACGCGCTGCGGAGGATCGAGGCGATTGCGGGGGCCGGGCTCATGCCCACATACCCGCTCGGGCCCATGCCACCGCGCGGGTGCCGGTTGAAAAATGCCCACTTTCCTCTTCCGTACCGGCTCGAGGCGGCCCTCGAAGGCGAGACCAAGCAGGTTCTCGAGGCGGCGCATTTTGTGTGGCGCTGCCTGCGGGCGTTCGGCGTCCATGCCCGCGGCGACGATCCCGCGCCCGCCGGATTGCTGGCAGATCAGCATCTCGAACGCATTCTGGCAGAGCAGTCTTTCATGACACAAAACTCCGCCAGGCTGCATGTCGCGCGGATCCGCGATTGGCGCGAGAGCCGGCCCGGCCTGATGTAGATCGGTCACGACGGTTTCAGTGAAGGATTCTTTTTCCGTTTCGCTGTGACGGGAACCATCTCCTGAAAAACAGGAGACCCCGATGCTGCCCTTCGCAAAATTTCATCCCGCAACCCTCGTCGACCTGCACACCTGGTCGACGCTGTCGCGCAACGAGATCCGCCCGTTTCTGACGCGTTTCGGGATCGAACCCCTGGGCTCGAAATACCCGATGCTGCGCGTCTACGAAGCTGTGCTCGGTCTTTCGCCAGACGGTGAGGTCGAGGAGAAGATGCTGGGACAGGGCCTGATCCGGGTCAGCGAGGCTGCCAGCATGATCGGGCTGACCCCCGATGCCCTGCTCGCCAGACTGCGCACCAAGAAGACCGCGTTTCCACCACTTCACGTCTTCGGACCGAAGCGGAACCTGATGCTGCGGGCGCAAGTCGAGGAGATGCTCCGGAGCCCGCGAAACGCATGGCATGGACTCGATCCGATCCCGGGACACGCCCTGCCGGCGTCCCGGCTGGCGCGCAGGTTCAAGGTTGCGCAATCCCGGATCGACGCGCTGCTCGAGGATAAGGACAATCTTCCGGCCCAGATCATCACGCGGGGGCACGTCCATCTCATCGTCGCCGATGTGGCAGTCAGGCTCGGTTCCTCGACCCCCGCCAAGGCAGCGGCCGCGCAGGACGCGCCGCAAACACCCGAGACCGAGGACGACAGGCCGAGCGCCACATCGACGGGTGCCGTGACCGGCGGCCTGTTTTCCGCCGCCGCAAAACACGCCGCCCGCCATTCCAGCACGCCTGAAACCTGCACAGAGTCCGGGCCCGATGCACGCCGAGGCGATGGCGCGCACAGGGTCCCGGCGGAGGCGAAACTGTCGGGAACATAAGGCACCTCTTAGTTCCCGGATATTTCGACTCGAGCGCACATTTTCCCTTCGCCTGCACGCCAGGCGGCCAACCTTCCCCTCGAACCAGATGAAAGGATTTCCCATGAGTTCGAACATGAAAAACCGAAACCCTATTGTGGCGCGCCCCTCAAGCCGGAGGCCGGTCACGCTTCGGGATGTACACGACAGCGCGTCCGACGCACGCCAACGGTCGGCCCTGCGCCGGCTCGCTCACTTTTCCGACGCCCCGCTCGAGAGCATGCCCGCGGACATCGACTGGTTCGAAGCGCGCTTTCCGTCCGACGGCTTCGACGAGGCGGAAACCTTCTGGTCCAGTTTCCGGGCCTACCGGAACTGGCGGAACACCGTCCGCCGCGCGATCCGTCGGCATCTCGGCGGCCTTGGCTCTTCCGTCATGCGGACGCGCCACGTTCAGTCGGGTCTCGTCTCCCGCACAACAACGGTGCCGGACCCGGCGATCACGGCAAAACTGCTCATGCATACCGATGCCGATTTTGGAAAGGCCTACCATGCGAATTTCCGCAAGGCCGCATCCGGCCCTAAGTCCGACTGACTCCAGAAATCGCGCGGCCGAGCAAACCGACGGCCGCGTGCTCGCCAACGACCAGGAGTGACCAATGGGTCTTTTTTCCAGTGCCTCGCAAACGGCGATGGCTGCCGCTCTGCCAGCCTCAAAAACCATTCAGACGGTGTTCGACGAGACTGTCGACGACACCGAACGCAACCGCATCGCGCGCGTGGCGGAGTTCTTCAGCGCACCGCTCTCGACCTTCGACGGCGACGGAATCGACATGCTTGCGTGGTTCGACACCCATTTCCCGCCGCTCAAGCAGATCGGGGCGGGACCATTGCCCGGTGCCGCCCGGGACTTCTGGTCGACAAAGGCTGCCTATTCGAAATGGCGCGAGGTCGTCCGCCGCCGGATCCGGACAACCCTCGGGTTGGTCGACGCGCAGAAAGAGCTTCGTGCGCGCGTGGATGGCTGGACCCCGCTCCTGACGCTCCTGAGAGATCTTTCGAAGGATCACGGTCCGGTGCATCCCGGGACACTGGGCGCGATCCAGACTTTCTCCGACCGCGCGCGGGCGGCTGGCATCGATCCGATGGACCTCACGCCCGAAATCGTTCCGCCCTTCCTGGACGGAATGCCGGCGCACGAGCGGGACGCATCCGAGATTGCGCTCAAAGCACTTGCGCGCCACCGCGTCTTCCCGCAGATCGCGGCATTTCTGCCGTCGGACTTCGACACGGACTACGTCATCCCAACGGCCCGTACGCCCGTGCCAGAGTCCGTGCGCAAGATGATCGACGACATGATCGAGGCCGCGCGCTATGACCGAAGCACGTATGACGACGTCTCCGAGAGCTGCACCGAGAACTTCAACGCGAAAACGGCCATGACCTACTCCGCTGCGCTGGTGGCACTGGCCCGGGCCGCACAGGACACGGGCCTCGTGGAGCTTGCGTCCTTGAATTGCCTCGACTCCCTCTTCGAGAGCCAGGTCCGGATCAGCGCCATCCGCCACTGGTTCGACCTCGCCGAAACAGATGCCGGTTTCAGTTTGCGGACCGCCGCAGGCTACGTGCGTATCATCGCGCACATCGGCAAGACCAATGGTCTCAAGACCAAGAAATGGCTCAAGACCCTCAAAAAGAACCCGAATCTGCAGGAGGGGTGTGCATCGGCGGAAAAGATGTCCCCCAAGAACCGCAAATTCTGCGAGCGCCTCATTCACAACCCCGCCGAAGTTCGAACCTTTCTCAGGCAGCACGTGCTCTACCAAGAAATATCACAAGATATTCTCGCCACCGACAAGCCGTTGACCGTATCGCAACTTCGTGCCGCGCGAAGGTTTGCGACCTGCGCCGCGTTTGCCGCGCTTGAGATCCGCGGCGCAGGCTTGCGGAGGAACAGTGCCCTGTCCGCGCAGTGTGATGGCGTCGGTCAGAACTTCTTCCGAAAGACGATTGGCAACAAGAAGATCTTCGAGCTGCGGGTCGCACAGAAAGACATGAAAGGCGAGTATGTCGAGCTGCCACCCATTCACATCCGAGATGACAAGTATTGCGGCTACGAGGTTCTGGACTGGTATCTCACGACAGCGCGGCCCCTCTTCGACTTCGCCAACCCGGACTTCTGCGAAACCGAAAAATGCGCCCAGGCCACGCACCTGTTCGTTGCGGAGCAATCCGCAAATCCTCTCGCGGGATCCATGCTCTACAAGTGGCTGACGCGAAGCAGCGCGGAAATCGGCCTGCCGATGTTTCCGCATAATTTCCGGCACGGATTCGCCACCCTGCTGCTCGCGCGATCGTGGAGCAACCGCGGGCGCGCCGCCGCATATCTCGGGTGCTCGGTCGGCGTGCTCGATACCTTTTACGGCTGGATCGACAAGCGGCAGAAGCTCGAAGAAGTTCAGGACCTTCTCGCGGAGGCACTGGCCGGAAAATGACACGACACGTGATACTTGCAAAACCGCACTGGCAACCGCACGCGGCGTCTTCCATCCTGCTCACCATGCCGCTCGCCGAGTTGCAGGCGCTCGACTGCCTGGTCGAATTCATGTCCGAGCATGGGTGCACCGAGCTCACACCATCCGATTGTCATGTCTGGGCGCGCCTCCATGGCGGCGCAGCCGGTATCGAAGCTGTCATCGCGGCAATGATCAAGACGGATGGTGCCGAGGCCCCGTCTCTTGCAGCCCTTCGTCTCGCGCAGGAATCCCTTGCCGCCTGTGCGCGTTTTGCCGGGATCCCGAGGGAAACGCGCCGCGACTACAAGCGGAAGATTTCGCTCTATCCCGAAGACCTCCCAAAGGACTGGCGACAGCATCTTGCCCGCATCCAGGATCGCATAGATGACGGCCAGATCAATCTGGTACCGGATCTCTTTGATCGCATGACGCGAAAGGTCTGCCAGTACGGCTGGTATCTTAGAGAAAACGGCTTGGCGCTGGACTTCGACATCCCCGCGCTGCGCGCATACTATGCGTATGAGACAAGTCGGATTTCTGCTCGGGGTGCGGCGCTGAGCCCCTCGACCGTCATCGCGACATTCGGCGACCTGCGTGATTTTCTGCGGTACTCGAAGGCTTACCCGAAGCGCTTGATCAAGGAACTCGACAAGCTCCTCAAGAAGTTGCGCGATCGGGCCGATGTGGAGACAGCCCAGAAATTCGCGGCGCTTGCCGCAATCGACATCACGACCATCCGTCCTCGCGCAGATACAATCCTCGCAGACGCCACGCGGCACACCAATCCGGCGAAGCGCGTCCTCCAGCGCAACAGGGCACTGGCGATCGCGGTCCCTCCGCTGACACCGCTTCGACGGGAATGGCACCATCTCAAATTCGGCAGGGACCTGGTCTGGACCGAAGGACGCTACCGTCTCCGGGACTACAAACTGCGCAAGACCCGGCATCGTCACGGGCGAGAGGCCTACCCCGGGTCAATACATCCGAGCGTCGAGCATTTCGTCGACGCGCGATTGCTTCAGGATGACGATCCGAAATACCTCGATGCCCTGCGGCACGCGGCCGAGGAGCATGAGTGGTCTCTTTTTTTACATCCTGATGGCACGACTGTCGCCGAGAATTACGTTTCCCAGGTCTGGTCAGCCGAGTTCGGCACCGGCGCTCACATTTGCCGATCCATCGTCTACGACGTGGTGTTCGCGATCAGCGAGGACGCGACGCTGGCCGGCATGCTCATGAACGACCACACATCGCAGCAGGCGCGCAAGAAATATACCGGTGACAGGGCAAAGCAGGCCGCGCTCGCTGCCGCGGGAAAAGAAATCGACGACATCTTCGATGCATTTGATGCGTGAAGTCTGCAAGCCGATGGGCGGCGAGCAACGCGCGGTCGCATCATCAACGCCCACGAAGAAAAACCGGGAATACATGTTTTTTTATTTCGCAAGATATCAGAATAGCCAATGTGACTTGTGCAAGACGAAGACAAACTGGAAGTGGAGACCATCACAAGGCACATTGATAAACGAAGCCTATCTCAAATGAGATCTTGGTGAATTGCGCGGCAAAAACAGGGTTTAGCCATGGCGCACTGTATAAACGCATCTTTGAGGCTGTAAATCTGTAGGAGACCAAAAACCTTCCCTTGAAAAACGGAGCGGAGTTCTTCTGACGCGACCCATGATGGGTGCGCGCACCACCAGAGAGGTGATAACGTGAAGTACACTCCAGACATTCGTGCTCTGCTCCGCCATATCCGCACGGCCGACGAGTTCCTGCGCTGGTTGCGTGAGGAGGGCGATTTGTTGATCGCATCCGCCGACCTTCTCGGCGGGCCGTCATGGTCCTTGCGGGCCAAAGCCGTCGTGCACGGTGCCCGTTGCGGAAGGGATATTTCGTCATACAGGCGTAGTCTTGCGGCATTGCGAAAGCTGCTGAACCTTGAATTCGTTAACTATCTCGAGTCGCCCGAGGCGGCACGATTTGCAGCTTTGAGTCCGGACGACCCACGCGCCGATCAGGCCCGCCTGTGTGCGGAAGTCCTCTCGCGCTCCCTGCGCGCGATCGAGGCTTTGCGCCTCGCCGGCGTCCCTTGTGTTCGCGGGGCCGCGTGATGGCTACACAAGAAAACGATCTGCTTCAACAGGCGCGGACCACGGCGCAAATGGCTGCACAATGGCTGCAGCTTCTACAGTTCGCGGCACATAAAGGCGCTCCTGTGTTTTCACCCAGCCTATGCCACTACCACGACATGCTTGACCCTGCAGCAAGCGACGTCGCGCGTCTCAAATCCTGCCGCTCCATGCTTCAGGTCGTAGAGCGCCGGATGGTGATAGAGGATTACGAGGGAGAGGAAACACAGGCCATCTTGCGATCTCAGGATCCATATGGGATGCATTGGCGAACAACTCGCGACGGAGCAGCGCTTTGGGTGATTGCAAATCTCCTCACTGTTGCGATCAAAGCGTTCGAAAAATATGCTTCTCAGAAATGAACTTTTTGGGGCCTTCTCCGAAGGCCCCATTAGGCATCTTGACGCTTGTCAATGGCAAACGAAACGATGAGCTCGTGGCGGCGCGAGATCCGGCCAGTTGCGAGGCGCCAAGCGCCATGACCGAATATTCCAAAACCCCTGCTCGTCGAGCAATCGCTCGATGATGGCATCGACGGCACGCCTCTGGATCCCGTCGCGAGCTCTCCAGTCGTCACCGCTGTAGCCCAAGAAATCCGGGCATGTTTCCGGGTTGCCCACTGCCGCGGTCGCTCGCGGGTATACGATAAGGATCCGATTGGCCGCTGCCCAGCGATTGTTGCGATGGAAAGACGAAGCAAGCAGCTCGGCCCGTCAAGTTTGAGCGCGCGCGCCGCGCCTCACGGGGGGATCTCAGCGGTTCTTCATCGCATCAAGCAGTGCCGATCCGAGAGCGCCAGGCTGGTTCCCGCGTTGGGCGGTGTCATCCTTCTTTTCCGATCCGTGGGGCGGTTTCCCGGATTTCTCAGGCGCTTTGCCACGCGGTGTGTGCGGCTGTTTGCGCGCCGCCTCGCGATCCTCGCTGGCCGAGGCCCCGCCATCCTTGCGCATGGAGAGACCGATGCGCTTGCGACCCACATCGACCTCGGTCACGCGCACCTGCACGACGTCGCCGGCCTTCACCACCTCGTGGGGATCCTTCACGAAGCGATCGGCCAGCTGGCTCACATGGACAAGACCGTCCTGGTGCACACCGATATCGACGAAGGCCCCGAAGGCGGCCACGTTCGTCACGGTTCCCTCGAGTTGCATGCCTGGCGTCAGGTCGGTGATCTCTTCGACGCCCTCGGCGAAGGTCGCCGTCTTGAAGGTAGGACGCGGGTCGCGCCCGGGCTTTTCCAACTCGGAGAAGATGTCGCGCACGGTCGGAAGTCCGAAGCGGTCGTCGACATAGGCTTCGGCGCGCAGGTCCTTCAATACGCCGGGATCGGACTGAAGGCTGCGCAGGTCGCGGCCGCAATCGGCGACGATCCGGCGTGCCACGTCGTAGGCCTCCGGGTGCACGGCGGAGGCGTCAAGCGGCTCCTTTCCACCGCGGATACGCAGGAAGCCTGCGCATTGCTCGAAGGCGCGCGGCCCGAGCCGGCTGACCTTCAGGAGCTCCTTGCGCGTCTTGAACGCGCCGTTCTGATCGCGGTGCGCCACGATGGATTCGGCAAGGACCGGAGTGAGGCCGGAGACGTGGGTCAGAAGCGGCGCGGAGGCGGTGTTGATGTCGACCCCGACCGCGTTCACGGCGTCCTCGACGACGGCGTCGAGTGATTTCGACAGCCGGCGCTGGTCGACATCGTGCTGATACTGTCCGACGCCGATGCTCTTGGGTTCGATCTTCACGAGCTCGGCGAGCGGGTCCTGGAGGCGCCGGGCGATGGAGACCGCCCCGCGCAGCGACACATCGACATCGGGAAACTCCTTTGATGCCAGCTCCGACGCGGAATAGACCGAGGCGCCGGCCTCGCTGACAATGACTTTGGTGGGCGTCTTCGCATTTCCGGGAAGCATGGCGAGCGCGTCGGCGACCAGCTTTTCGGTCTCTCGGGACGCGGTTCCGTTGCCGATGGCGACGAGTTCGATCCCGTGAGCTTCCACCAGTTCGAGGATCTTCGCCTGGGCGCCTTTCACATCCTTCCTGGGTTGAAAGGGGTAGAGCGTCGCGGTGGCCAGCAGCTTGCCGGTCGCGTCGATCACGGCCGCTTTCACACCGGTGCGGATGCCCGGATCGAGGCCGAGGGTGGGCCGGGCGCCGGCCGGCGCGGCCAGCAGCAGATCCTTGAGGTTGCGCGCGAAGACGGCTGTCGCCGCCTCATGGGCGCGGGTCCGCAATTCGGCGACGAGTTCGGTCATCATTGTCGTGGAGAGTTTCGTCCGCCATGCCCAGCCGGCGACATCGCGCAGCCATTGGTCGCCCGGCCCGGTCCCGGAGGGGTTCAGGCGGGCGGCAACCATGGTCTCGCAGCGCGGCTGGCCGACCTCCTTGTCGGGACCAATGTCAAACCGGATGACGCCTTCCTTCAGGCCGCGCAAGAGCGCCAGCGCGCGGTGCGACGGCATGCCCGCCCATTTCTCGGAGTGGTCGAAGTAGTCGGAGAACTTGGCGCCGTCTTCTTCCTTGCCGGGAACCACTTTCGCGGTCACCACAGCTTCCTTCCGGAGATATGCACGCAGGTCCCCCAGAAGATCGGCTTTCTCCGAAAGCTCCTCGGTGAGGATGTCGCGGGCACCGTTCAGCGCTTCCTTCACGTCGGGCACGCCTTCGCCCAGGTAGGCCGTTGCGAGTGCCTCCGGATCCTTGTCGCGGTTTGCGAGGATCACGTCGCGCAGCGGCTCGAGCCCCTTTTCCCGGGCGATCATCGCCTTGGTGCGGCGCTTTGGCTTGTAGGGCAGATAGATGTCCTCGAGGCGGGTCTTGGTCTCGGCCTCGTTGATGGCCCGGCTCAGCGCGTCGGTGAGCTTGTCCTGCTCGCGAATGGACCTGAGGATGGTGTCGCGCCGGTCGTCGAGCTCGCGCATGTATGCGAGACGTTCGGCCAGGGCGCGCAGCTGGGTGTCGTCGAGCCCGCCGGTGACCTCCTTGCGGTAGCGCGCGACGAACGGGACGGTCGCGCCCTCGTCGAGAAGCTTGACCGCGGCTGAGACCTGGGCCGCCTTGGCCCCGATTTCTTCTCCGATCGTCCGGTTGATATGGGCTGCGCGATCCATGGTAGTCCTCTCATCCCTTGCGCGTGCTTTGTAGTCGTTCGGGGCTGACAGCAAAAGGGTGGATGCCCGCACGCTTCTGCCGGTCGAAAACCCGATCGTCACTGACGCGGCGTTTGACATGAAGGGCGGAAAGCGGGCATTTTCTGCAGCCGCGAGACTTTCTTTTGACAATGGCAACAGCCGCCATTCAAAACGCCCTGGAAGGGCAACACAAGCCACACTGCGGCAAGGCGGCTATGAAGCAAAAGTACTATTCGCCGGGTCTCGTCAAACCTCACAGACGTGGTGAGGTTGGCCCTGTCGCATCGTCCGGCACGTCGTGCTGGCGCATGCAAAGTCGGTGATCTCCGAGAACCTCGATGACGCGGCACTTCCCAGTCTTTCCGGCGTCGTCCGCGTTCGTCAGACGCGCCAGTTCCTGCCTGAGACGGGCGAGGATGGCGAGGCGTCTGTCCACGGCCGCAAGCTGATTTCGCGCGATCTCGTGGGCGGGCGCACAATCTTCTGTCGGGTCCTCGGCCAGCGCAATCAGCTCGGCGATATCGTCGAGGCCAAAGCCCAGATCCCGCGCGTGGCGCAGGAAGGCGAGCCGTTCGAGCGCGGCCGCGTCGTAGCGCCGCTGCCCGCCCTCGGTTCGCGCCGGCGCCGGGATCAGCCCGCGGCTTTCGTAATAACGGATCGTCGTCACCTTCACTCCCGTTCGGCGCGACATCTGCCCGATGGAATATTCCTTCATCGTTCCCTCTTGAAGCTACAGTCGCTGTAGACCTCATTTACCCCGTAACGACACGAATCGAAAGGAGCCGTCTTCATGAGCCATGGCCGTCATACCCACGTCGATCCCAAGGCGGGCGACCGCCGCGTCTTCGCTGCCATCGCGGTCAATCTGGGGCTAACGGTCGCGCAGATCGTCGGCGGGATCGTCTCCGGCTCACTCGCCTTGATCGCGGACGCGCTGCACAATTTTTCCGATGCCATTTCTCTCATCATCGCCTTCGGCGCGCGCAAGATCGCGCGGCGGCCGCGCGATGCCGAGATGACCTTCGGCTACGGCCGGGTCGAGGTCGTGGCCGCGCTCATCAACTATACCACGCTGATCGTGATTGGCCTCTACCTGCTCTTTGAAGCGTCAATGCGCCTTGTGGATCCGCAGCCGGTCGAGGGCTGGCTGATCGTGATCATCGCCGGCATAGCGCTGGTCGTTGACGCCGTGACGGCGGGGCTGACCTTTGCCATGTCCAAGTCCAGCGTGAACATCCGCGCTGCCTTCCTGCACAACGTGGCCGATGCGCTTGGCTCGGTCGCCGTGATCGTCGCGGGCACGCTGATCCTGCTTTACGACTGGCGGCTGGTCGATCCCATCGTGACGGTGCTGATCGCGGGCTACATCCTGTGGCAGTCCTTTCGCGAGATCGGACCAGTCATCCGCATCCTGATGCTCGGCGCGCCGCCTCAGATCGCGACCAGCGCCGTGCTGGAGGCCGTGCGCGATATCGCGGGCGTGACCGGCATCCATCATGCGCATTTCTGGCAGATGGACGAGCATCGTGCCGCGCTCGATGCCCATGTCGTTATCGCCGAAGGCCGCTGGCGCGAGGCCGACGCGATCAAAGAGCAGATCAAGTCGGTGCTGTCCGACCGGTTCGACATCGGGCACACCACGCTGGAGCTGGAGTGCGCGCGGCATGCCTGTGATGCGCCATCCGAGTTCGGCGGCCGGGGGCATGGCGGGGAGGCGGTCGGATGACTGGCATAGTTTCTGCTGCGACGGCGCTCGCGCTTTTCTGCGCCGCATTTCTGTGTGCCGGGCTGATCTGGTCCATCCTTTTTCCGGAGCGCCGCATCTGGCCGCCGGAGCGCGTGACATGGATGACGCAGGCCATGATCTGGCCACCCACCCTCACGATCGTCGCCTGCGTCGCAATCGTCGGCATTGCCGAGTGGAATGCGCTCGGCTGGCCCTTGGGGTTTCGCTGGGGTGTCGGACTGCCGCTTATCTTGGCAGGGAACACTGTCGTCTGGTCGGCTGTCTTCGGCATCGGACTGGAGGCGACCAGCGGAGCGAGGGCAGACCTGAAGGCCGACGGGCTCTATCGCTGGTCGAGAAATCCAGAATACGTGGCCGATATGGGTATCCTGATCGGGTGGGTGATCCTGTCGGCCTCTCTCTCTGCCATGATCGCGGCGACCGGTGGACTCATCGCGCTCGTGCTTGCCCCCTTCGCCGAAGAACCATGGTTGGAGGAGGTCCACGGCGCGGCTTACCTATCCTACAGACGGCGCACGCCGCGATTTCTCGGACTGCCAAGGCAATGACCTCGGCTTCCCTTGATGGTCTCACTTTTGGTGGGCCATCAACTCAGTCCCGCGCCGGAAGCGAAGGAGCCCGAACGTCGACCTGTCGGTCTGCCCGGCGTTCAGAGGAGCCAGATCGCCCAGAGAGCCAGTGCGACGAGCAAATCGTAGACGAGGCACAGGGGAACATACCAGCCTGGCATCGGCAGCGTCGTCCGATGGTGGACCAGGTCCCACAGGCCGTGGAGAATGTAGAGCACTGGAAGCGCAAGCGGGGCGAGCAGGTAGGCGGCGCAGGCGGCACCGATGAAGCCGAGGCAGGCCGTGGATTGGAGCGCAATGGTGCCCCGGCCGCCGTCGACGATGGCAAAGCCGACATAGACCGCCGCGATTCCGGAGAGAACCAGTGCCGCCAGCAGTTCCGAGACCGGCGGAGGAAGGACCAGGTGGATCGGCACCGTGAGTCCGGCCGCGCAGACAGTGGCCGATGCGATGTCCAGCGCGGGCGATGTCGGGACGCTTGGCGAGCGTTACGCGGGCTTGCGCGCTTATCCGGTGATCGGCGAGCGGATCGACGCGCTGACCCAGGCGGCCGCGGCCGAGCGGGCGCGCCAGGAAGCCGCCGCCGCGGCCCGCACCGAAAGGCTGCGCGGCGAGATCGCGGCGACGACGCGGATTGCGAGCCTCGACCGGTTGCGACCTGCCATCGCCACCCAGACCGGCCTCGATGCGTCGGAGCTATGGTCGGCGTTCGACAAGCGGGCCGCTACCCTGTTGGACGAAGCTGTGGCCAGTCTGCCGGAAAACGAAGCGCGATCATCGGCCCCTCCGGAAACACCGATCCCCGGTCTGAACGAAGGAGTGCTGATCGCCGCGTTCCTGTCAGGCGATCCCACGCCGCCCTATCGAAGCGACCGCGAGCTGACCGTGATCTATCTAAGCCGTCTCACCGCGGTCTTTCGGGAATACTGCCCCGCCGCCCTGCCGCCTGATCTGCCGCGCCTCTTGTCCGGCGAGTTCGTGGACATGCGCGCGCTGACGGGGTCGCGCGACGAGATGGCCGCCGCGGGTCTTTCGGCGATTCTGGAGGGGTTGACGATGCTGGCCGATCCCGGAGCCGCGATGGACCGCGCAACGCGCAAGGACGAGCTGCACCTCGCCGCGGACGGCGACGCGCAGATCCTACTCGGCACGCTCGTTTGTGGCAATGAT
>Ga0307974_1000681_pt1 | contig 21786 bp, 27 predicted proteins | sample OrgLakmetagen784_FD_201812 | JGI IMG/M metagenome (GOLD analysis project Ga0307974, IMG submission 201812) | Saline water microbial communities from Organic Lake, Antarctica - #784 | ecosystem: Environmental > Aquatic > Non-marine Saline and Alkaline > Saline | place: Antarctica: Organic Lake... | reverse complement strand
CCCCACAGGAAATGCTGCCCACACACACAGAGCATCACATGTTTCCCTACAATTATTTTGCCTGGCTGCAGGTCCTTCACACTGCCAGCCCCACAGGAAATGCTGCCCACACACACAGAGCATCACATGTTTCCCTACAATTATTTTGCCTGGCTGCAGGTCCTTCACACTGCCAACCCACTGATAAGCTGCCCACACACACACAGAGCATCACATGTTTCCCTCCCATTTTTTTGCCTGGCTGCAGGTCCTTCACACTGCCAGCCCCACAGGAAATGCTGCCCACACACACAGAGCATCACATGTTTCCCTACAATTATTTTGCCTGGCTGGAGGTCCTTCACACTGCCAGCCCCACAGGAAAGGCTGCCCACACACACAGAGCATCACATGTTTCCCTACAATTATTTTGCCTGGCTGCAGGTCCTTCACACTGCCAACCCCACTGATAAGCTGCCCACACACACACACACAGAGCATCACATGTTTCCCTCCCATTTGTTTGCCTGGCTGCAGGTCCTTCACACTGCCAGCCCCACAGGAAAGGCTGCCCTAACGCACAGAGCCTGGCAGGCCTACAACCAAGGCCTCCTGCCACTCATGCCACACACACCACAGCACCTCACAGCACAGTCGTCGGCGCCACCAAACATAGCACCGTCGTCAGCACCACCCACAACAAAAGCAGCAGCAGCACCATCACCAGCATCACCACCAGCAGCAGCAGCAGCAGCAACAGCAGCAGCAGCAACAGCAACAGCAGCAGCAGCAACAGCAGCAACAGCAGCAACAGCAGCAGCAGCAGCAGCAACAGCAGCAACAGCAGCAACAGCAGCAACAGCAGCAGCAGCAGCAACAGTGACCGATAAAGCTGTCGGGCTGAGTCGAGGTTTCCGCCCTGTTGCGCTTGTGTCAACGCCCCCCGCTACACCTGCACGCCCTGCACGACCTGTGCTGGTGGTCCCAAAAGAGGTACGTGTCATAAGCGTGGTAGTGTCTGCCATGCATGCGTGCGTATGCCCCCCGCTACACCTGCACGCCCTGCACGCCCTGTGCTGGTGGTCCTAAAAGAGGTGTCATAAGCGTGGTAGTGTCTGCCATGCGTGCGTATGCCCCCCGCTACACCTGCACGCTCTGCACAGCCTGTGATGGTGGTCCCAAAAGAGGTAAGTGTCATAAGCGTGGTAGTGTCTGCCATGCGTGCGTATGCCCCCCGCTACACCTGCACGCCCTGCACGGCCTGTGCTGGTGGTCCCAAAAGAGGTAAGTGTCATAAGCGTGGTAGTGTCTGCCTTGCGTGCGTATGCCCCCACCGCACCTGCACGCCCTGCACAGCCTGTGCTGGTGGTCCCAAAGCAGGGGATATCAAGTGATATGAGCGTGGTGGTGTCTGCTTTTTAAGCAAGTGCCCCCTGTTACCTTTTACCTGCACGGCTCTCCAACAGCCTGAGCTCCAAAACATCAGTGGTGCGAGCGTGGTGGTATCTGCCTATCTGTGCAAGTTTGGCAAAGTTACAAAGAGGTGTGTTAGTGTGTGTGTTTGTGTGTGTGTGTGTGTGTCATTGCGTGCATGTGCGTCGTTGCAAGGAAGTAATGTGCCATACAGTCAAACGTCACACATCATGTGAGGGGCAGGGGTGCCAACAGACGAGACGCACCCAAAACTGAAATGCAATTTTTTTGCGACATATTCTTTGTTTACAGCAAAATTTGTTTGAGCAAGTGCAAAGTAACGCAGGTCGAGCAGCATGGTGTGTTCACATATTAGGCTGACGGTTCTGTTGATGTGTGCTTATCCTATCCAGATCGCTGGGGGGCACTGCACTTATAAGTGACTTGAGCTGCAAGCATGACACACACACACACACTGACCACATACTAAGCTCATACTAATACATACACACATACACATTAATAACATACTAACACACACACACACACTAACCACATACACACATACGCACACTAACCACATACTAACACACAAACACACACTAACCACTTACTCACTTAAACACACTAGCCACATACTCACATTCACTAGCCACGTACTATATTGCACACACACAGATTCCTAGTTACGAGCGTGGCGAGAGCCCCATGACGTCAAATGCTGCATACATGCTTCACAACCTGGCCCACATAGAGCTCAATGCCGTGGTGAGTCAACTCCTCCTCGTGTGTGCATTAATTATAATCATGGGGCTACCATTTTTAATCAGTAAGCTCAACAGTGACAACAGTGACAACAGTGACAACAGTGACTCGAACGACAGTGATTATTGATCAAGAAATATTTGACAGATCAAGAACAGCTTGACGGTGAAATGATGTAATTCTTAAGACATCGTTTGGCCGTGAGTCAGCAAAATAAAGCCGGTATGGGGAAGTAGAAAGTAGATCCACTCTTTTATCTACAAAGAGGTTCTTGCGACCTTGCATCAAGGGTCACATAATTAGCCCTTTTTTTCTTTTCCCTCCTTTCCAAGTATTCTAAGATGTGCACAATTGTGGTCCATATATCTCCTGTCTAGAGCCTCCAGCTTAAAAACGCACTCACTCATTGCAAGGCTAGGCTCCCTCACTCAATGCAATGCAAGGCTCCCTCACTCAATGCAAGGCACTCCCTCTTTCGTTGCAAGACCTGGTGGGTCTCTAAAGAGCGCTGCGCACGCTTCTAGACTCATTCTGGATGCTTGCTGACAATCTGAGGTTGCATAACTGCATGGCGCATTCCCTTCATTTAAACACGAAACACTCCATAAAACACTGGACTTATAGTACCCTACCGTCTGACCGTCTGAGCACAAGCCTAAAAACACTACATAATCTTTCTCCGACTTGCACTCGGACACTGCTAATGTATTGTGGTTGCACGATGCGTCCTTTACTATAGGACTTAGCGTGGGACACCGTAGCGCGTTTTGCTCACGGCACCCTTGGCTCTGCGTTGCCAGACCTTTTTTTTGAAGACTTTGCGCGCGTAGCCGATGATGAGAGCAGGCACCTGGGGTGGTGAGTGCATGGGGAGTGTCGTGTGTGTGTGTGTGTGTCGTGTGTGTGTGTGTGTGTGTGTGTGTGTGTGCGTGCATTGTTCAGATTCTGCGCGCGCAGCTGATGATGAGAGCAGGCACCTGGGATGGTAAGTGCATGGGGATTTTCGTTTGTGTGTGTGTGTGTGTGCATTTTTCAGATTCTGCTCACGTAGCTGATGATGAGAGCAGGCACCTGGGATGGTGAGTGCATGGGGAGTGTCGTTTGTGTGTGTGTGTGCGTGTGTGTGTGTGTGCATTTTTCTGATTCTGCGCGCGTGGCTGATGATGAGAGCAGGCACCTGGGATGGTGGGTTGGGATGGTGGGTGCATGGGGAGTATTGTGTGTGTGTGCGTGTGTGTGTGTGTGTGTGTGTGTGTGTGTGTGCGTGCGTGTGCGTGCGGTTTTCAGATTCTGCGCGCGTAGAGCACGGCGAGAGCACGCACCTGGACTGAATGGTTGGTTTAATGGTAGTGGTAGTGGCAACAAGCAGGATGGTAAAGAAGAGCTGACGTGCGTGTGGGTGTGGGTGTGTAAGACTTTGCACGCTTGGCTGACCACAAGGGCAGATATACATGGAATGGTGGATACAAGGTCATGGATCAAAAAGGAGTGGTTTGAGTTGAGCCGACGCGCATGCGTGTGTGTACATTTGTATGGATGTAGCTTCTGTGTGCAAGTGTCAGCTTTTTCGTCCGTCCGTATTGCACAGCACCCAGCATGACTGTTCCACATTTCTTGGACAGTTTGTGGCCTATTTCTGTGCTCACCCCATTCATGATCCGTCCACGTCGCTTGGAAATTCATTGTCTCGTCTCTGTTTTGCGTCCAACCTTTATGAGAGGGATGTACCACAAGCATGCTGCGTATACCTAGTCTCCGACCCAATCCAAGAAAGGGATGTACCACAAGCATGCTGCATACAGTCTTTGTCTAATTGAATCTGAATGAGCACACTGGTCTGGATGAGCACGCATGGTCGGGTTGGGTACACTTGCATGGTCTGGATGAGCATGCATGGTCTGAGTGAGTACTCTTGCATGGTCTGGATGAGCACGCATGGTCTGAATGAGTACACTTGCATGGTCTGGATGAGCACGCATGGTCTGAATGAGTACACTTGCATGGTCTGGATGAGCACGCATGGTCTGATTGGGTACACTTGCATGGTCTGGATGAGCATGCAAAGTCTGAATGAGTACTCTTGCATGGTCTGGATGAGCATGCATGGTCTGGATGAGCACGCATGGTCTGAGTGAGTACACTTGCATGGTGTGGATGAGCACGCATGGTCTGAATGAGTACACTTGCATGGTCTGGATGAGCACGCATGATCTGAGTGAGTACTCTTGCATGGTCTGGATGAGCACGCATGATCTGAGTGAGTACTCTTGCATGGTCTGGATGAGCACGCATGATCTGAGTGAGTACTCTTGCATGGTCTGGATGAGCACGCATGGTCTGAATGAGTACACTTGCATGGTCTGGATGAGCACGCATGGTCTGAATGAGTACACTTGCATGGTCTGGATGAGACAGGTGCCTGCAGCGGCTGGAGGAGCTTGGTCACTCGTACGGAGACATGCCCGCCCACAACCTGCTATGGGAAGGGGCGCAATCCTCATCACCGGACCTGTCGGCACGGTACGTTTGTAGGCACTCACACGTGCATGTACAGTGGAAAAATCCTCCCCACCAAACCATTCAGCATGGTACGTTTGTAGGCACTCACACAGGCAAGTACAGTGGAAAAATCCTCCCCACCAAACCATTCAGCATGGTACGTTTGTAGGCACTCACACATGCATGTACAGTGGAAAAATCCTCCCCACCAAACCATTCAGCATGGTACGTTTGTAGGCACTCACACGTGCAAGTACAGTGGAAAAATCCTCCCCACCAAACCATTCAGCATGGTACGTTTGTAGGCACTCACTCGTGCATGTACAGTGAAATAGTGGTGAGATGGTGTCGCAGGTCTGGTAGTGATTGGGGTTTGCTTTCCTCGCACGCAAACACGTGCGTCCTCCTTGACTCACAAAACTGCATAGGAAAAAGCATGACAGGACATTATACAGGCAATGGAGGATTATTTCCCACATTATGCATCCCCAGGTGCACATACACATGCACATATACACACAAACATATGCCTACATTCATGTACATATACTTACACACCGTAACTGAACATACTCATCCCGCACCCCAAATTTCAGATATAATTATAAAATCCCGCACCCTCCCGCAACCCTAAGATATGTATTGTTGACTCTCGTCGCTCATGACTTGCAGCGACCCAAAAGCTTAAATTTCACCGACCCCGCACAACCCCGCAGGGCCAAGAAAGATGTATATTTACGCTTGCCGCAGTCACCCCGCAGGGCAGAAATTGATATTTATGCGGGGTGTTGTAGGAAAGGTACAATACACGTGTACATAGGTACACATACATACACATACGCATACACATATGCATACGCATACGCATATGCATACACATATACATACGCAAACGCATATACACACATATATACGTTTAGGTACCAACATGTACACACGTGCAGGTATGTGAAAAGCATCATCAGATGCTTTCATGTGTACACTGCCTACACACATACATAGGTAGGGTTGGCCAGAACCATATATTTACGGTGTATATACGGTATTTTTGGCTGGGAAATCACTAGATATATGGTCATGTACGATGCATATATACGGTTCTGGCCAACCTTATACATAGGAGGAGTAGTGCCAGCAGGCTACATGACTGCATTCTTGCCTGTTGTTGATGCATAGCTGTGACTCTGCTTTCATGTGTACACTGCCTATACACGTACATAGGAGGAGTAGTGCCAGCAGGCTACATGACTGCATTCTTGCCTGTTGTTGATGCATAGCTGCGACTCTGCTTTCATGTGTACACTGCCTATACACATACATAGGACATAGGAGGAGGAGTGCCAGCAGGCTACATGACTGCATTCTTGCCTGTTATTGATGTATAGCTGCGACCCTATCTTCCTCCCCCAGATTCCCCAAATCGTACACGCACTGACAACGTCGAAAATACTGCAGCACACACACTCCCCCACACCCAAACACCCTTGCACACACACATACACTCCCCTCACACAAAACACCCTCATTCACACACACACACACACGTACAGGCTCGTTGTTGTCCCCATGTGCCAAGAAGCACGTGGCTTAGATGCTGGCCAACGGCTGGTGTCAAGGTTAATAGGAGCGCACGATCAGCGCTCAGCTGCCATAGTGCGACAAATAAGCCTGGTAAGGTGTGTGTGTGTGTGCTACTACCTGTGCAGTGATTGGTAACCTGCAAGCATCCTGATCAGTGGCGTGGCAATACAGCTGTAGCTCGTTTTTGTGTTTTATCGCAGGTTGTCCACGCTGCCCCCTCCCTTAACCATGCTGGCTGTGTTGCAACGTTGTAAAGTTGCATGTGTGCAGAGTGCGCAAAGAGGCCACTAGGATGGGGTGCAAGTCCCCCCATTCCTTACATAGGAATAGGAAGGTGCCAAAGTGGCATCCAACCACCGGAACTGGTTCGGTCCTTTTGGCCTACTGCTTTTGTAACACTACATGTGTCACGTCACTTATCACTTTTAACGTGTAGTTGTTCCGCCTTATCACTACTAACGTGTAGTTTTTCCGCCTTGTCACTTCTAACGTGTAGTTTTTCCGCCTGATCACTTCTAACGTGTAGTATTTCCGCCTTATCACTTCTAAAGTGTAGAGTGTAGTTTTTCCGCCTGATCACTTCTAACGTGTAATTTTTCCGCCTTATCACTTCTAACGTGTAGTTTTTCCGCCTGATCACTTCTAACGTGTAGTTTTTCCGCCTTATCACTTCTAACGTGTAGTTTTTCCGCCTTATCACTTCTAACGTGTAGTTTTTCCGCCTTTGAGCAGGAGGCGTTACCTTGCAAGAGCGCTTGAGTCCTTCACCCCAAAAATAAAAGGAAATGACACTAGCTTTTCAGCAGTTGTGAATGATGCTTGTACATAATTGGCTTCTCTGAACGGAAAAGAAATGGGTTTGACGTGCTTACTAGAAGGTTGTGCTTGCCAAGGTCTGTGAAATGCCTGAAACTTTCGAATGGTAACAAGATCAGTCACAAATTTTGCGAGCAATTACCTCATTGCTCTAGTACTTTAGTGTGCAACATGGTACCACGCACATGGCTGCATGCGCGTGCGCATGACCATTTGCACACACAGTTTCTGCACGTGCATGTGGGTGTGTGCGTGTATGTGTATTGCGTGTGCGTATCAAGACACTGGCAAGCTGAACAACGGCTCTCTTAAGTTAACAGGCAACTTGGTCAAGATATGAGTTCCCACACGCTTCCAAAATTACTTTGACCTGCACATAAAGCAACGTGTGAAAGGATTTAAAAGCTGGTTTGTTCGACATGTTGCAGCTTAAACCCACTCAGCGGCACAGATCACTTGCACCATTACAACCCCTGGTTGCTGGGTAAACAATGCCTAAATGTTGTCCAAAAGTCACGAATGAAAGGAAACTCACGCTAAAATTGGCCAGGGCGGACCCTAACTCTGAACCCTGACCCTACTCTATTATAAAGGAGGAGGTGTGCAAAGGCATGTCTGCACAAAATGCTGTACGAGTGCGCATGCCGTTCTAAAACTCCCGAAACTTCATCGCAGTGATAGTGTGAAGGAAAAGAACAGAAAAACTACGCAGGCAGTGAAAACCACTCCCCACATTGATTAAGGAAAAGAAAGCCACTTTGGTACCGAGTACTGTAAAACTCCTTTACCAGCAGACAAATAGGGCCCAGTCAGAGAGGCCCAACAGAGTACCAGAGGAGGAAAGAAGTCACAAAGAGACGGGAGTACCAGCCTCGAACAGCGTGCATCCTGTTGACAAGATGATGTCTGCACAAACTGCTGTACGAGTGCGCATGCCGTTCTAAAGGTCCCGAAACATCATCGCAGTGATAGCGTGCATCCTGTTGACATGATGATGTCCCTTGCTTTGGTATTCCTGCAGGAGGAGCGGGCGCATGTGGCAGTGGGAGTTGCGTGGTTTCAACGCGTGTGTCGAGCCCTGGATGTGAAGGTGTGTGTGCGCGCGTGTGTGTGTGTATGTGTGTGTGTGTGTGAACAAATGGAGGTACTAGATGAGGATGATCTAATAAATGGAAATATTGTCAAGCAAATGGTCAACGCTCGTTAGTCAATGGTAGTAATGGGGTGGACATTTGTGTCTTAGGCAGGGGGGCAGAATATTGGCAGTGGAGCAAGTGCTAGATATGTACGGGTTAACACGCAGCTTGACAAGTGCATGGTTTAACACGTGGTTTAACAAGTGCATGGTTTAACACGCAGCTCGACAAGTGCATGGATTAACACGCAGCTCAACAAGTGCATGGGTTAACACGCAGCTCGACAAGTGCATGGGTTAACACGCAGCTCGACAAGTGCATGGGTTAACACGCAGCTCGACAAGTGCATGGGTTAATATGCGGCTCAGCGAGTGCACGGAAACGAAATGAACTAGTTTAGGCACGCAATTGGAGTTCTTAGGCACGCAAGAAGGACTAGCTTAGGCATGCGATTGGAGTTCTGACCTCACATTTCAAGATAAAGCTGCCAGTAGGTGCAAAAAGTGCTTAGGCGTACAATTGCAGCTCTAAACCCACATTTCAAGATAAAGCAGCCAGTAGGCGCAAGAAGTAAGTCTCTTCCACCACCAAAACGAAGGGAAAACCAGTGAGGACTAGGAGGGCTGCAGCCTTTGTCTGAATGCAGTCCTTGATGAGGGAAACATGAAATCCAAGCCTTCCAGCATCTGTCAATGCTATCACCCTGCTCAAATCCTCCTCACAATCATGATTTTGTCATGCACCGGCTCTTGATGGTTGATGCCCGGCTACTTCGCGCACTCTGCCACCTTACTGATCAAGTCCACACCCCGCTTGCCTGTTTTAGATGCAAAATGCACGTTATACTCATCTTTTGGCCTGTGGCAGAGCAACTGCTCCGCACATTACACACACACACATATACACACATTGCAACTCCCAAAAGGCTTTGCCGTAATTTTGTGATTGCTGCCGTGCATATGTCGTGTGCCGTACGGTTGTTACCCAATTGTGCATTTGTAGGGTTGGCCAAAACCATGCATACAAAAGTAAAAACGGTGTATGCACGGCATTTCTAGCAGGGAAATTACCATACATATGCTCATATCCGGTGTTCATATATAGTTCTGGCCAAACCTATTCATTTGCAATCATCAGGTACCTGAAGAAATTTTCCGCGCCCACGTGATGGAACTGTGTCCAGAGATGTTGAAGGGGCCCTTTAATCACGCATCGCGACAAGAGGTGCGAAAAGATAAAAACACAAATGCATGTTCAAATTGGCATATGCACTGAGGATGCCTCTTGGCCTGAGTGATCAAACTAGCCAACGCCCCACTAGAGAATGGCTCTATGGTGTACGCAACTTGTAGGGTATCACAGTCGATGCCCTGGCTCTGAATTCACGCATCGCAACCTGCTGTGGAAGCTTGTGGAGTGAGGGAATAGTTTGCTGCTGTGAGAAGGCCAAGATGAAGTTATTCACGTGATTCGTTTGATACTGGAGTTATATCCGCTGGGATTTCTTTTTCAGTACACAGAGGGGTGGAATTGCACAAGATTTCACTACTATAGCACTGCTGTGTTAATGTTACAATTCCCCCTTTCGTCTGCTCATCTGTAAAGAAAGTGTCCTTTTGGCCCTGCAGGTGGGATTGTACAGAGACATGTATGACATTGACGCCTGGCCTGAAGCCGAAGCAAAAGCTGTCACGCCTCCTACTCAAGCTGCCTTCTTAAAAGGGAGGGGCTTGAAATCGATGGACCAACGAGCAGATGCAAACTGTCCGCCCCCAACACAGCAGCAGCAGCAGCAGCAGTCAAGCCTGAATGCTTTGCAGCAACATGGTCTACACGAAGAGGTCCATGCAGAGGAGGGAGAGGCGTCAGGCTCGTGTGCCATGGCGGAGTTTGTTAACGGCAGTACTGATCCTGTTGTTTGTAAGTTGGTGGAAGGAGGGGACGGTGAGCAAGCTTTATTAGATTTGCGGGCCCGGCTGGCCGTGATGTTAGAGGTGGACGGGTTATTGGTTTAATGTTTGTTCGTTTCTGACATCTTTCAACCTTGACCCTTTGATTCAGTTCTGCTAGACCCAAAGCAATGACAAAAGCATTACCTTCGTTGTGCTCATGAGATGGGACATGTGACTCACTGCATCTGATAAAGCTGTATGCTGTTGTAGTAGCACGTGCATTGAGGAAAGGATCTCAGCTCGGCCGTGCTCATACTTGCCAAACGCGGACCACAGGACGTCAAGGGCTAAGGCAGGAAAGGGGATGGATGAAACCCATGTGAAATAGCACTATATCGCATTGTGACAGCCTCGTTTTGCACAACATTGACGTGGGAGGGAGGGAAACCCTGTAAACAGCAAGCATGCAGCATCAGCACACAACGGGACCCCAGGACGCTGAGTTTGCAATGGGGGAATGGGAATGGATGGAACATGCAACACCAGTAAACATCACATATCAGCAACTATTAGCCTCACTGAATGAGGGAAAGCACAACACGTCTTCTTGTATTGTTAGGTTGAGCAGCCATTCCAGGTTGATGCCTTCGTATTCCAAACTAAACTAAACTAAACTTCTTGTATCGGCAGTCTACACCTTTTCTCTGGAATGGTACAAAGGCTTGAAGGGCCTAGCAGGTGGGTCCTTACAGGAAATCCTTGAAGAGGTGTGCATTGCAAGACAAGATCCAGCCATATGCCGACCTGGATTGCGTACACAAAACACCACAAACATAAAAAAAGGAATAGACAGCATGAAGAGGACAAGGGTCAGTTACACTTATTCAGTAAACTTCCCCCTTTCCAGGTTCCCCTTAGACTTCTTCGTTAAAGCCCGATCGAACATTTATATAAAAATACAGAAAAAAGTATGAAACCGTCTGGTGCAAATAAAATTGAATCAAACGTTTCCGAGGGAGACGGAGGAGGGACCTCATCCTTGTGGTGGTTACATGCGAGAGGTGGCGAACGAGATACCCTTGGCTTCTGCGTCAGCGACAGAGCAAGTAGGCTGCTCTCTGGCAAGCTTTTGGGCTGCGGCCTGCTCCTCTGGGGTACCGCTCTCGAGGAACACGCCAGTCACCTGTGCATTACATCATGAAACAGTCGCATGACAAGCAGGGTTGGCCAGAGCCGTATGTATACGGTGTATATAACTAATATATATATGGTGTATATATTATATATATTTATATATGGTGTTATATATGGTGGGCAGGGAAATCACCAAATATGCGGTCATATATGGTGCATACATACGGTTCTGGCCAACTGTAGTGATGAGGAGTTAACGTAGTAGAAATCGGCAATGACAAGGGCCAGCGTGCAGCAGGGATTGGCTCCGCCCCTCCATCTAATCGCGGTCACAACATTTAGACTGTATGGAGCACGTGAAACAGAATTCTACAGCTGCATTATGACACCGCATTATGACACCGCAGGTGAAACAGAATTCCACAGCTGCATTATGACACCGCATCATGACACCGTAAGAGGCACCGCAAGTGAAACAGAGTCCCACAGCTGCATTATAAACCGTTATTTGATGCTCGGCCGAGAAATGAAACTAGGTGCTCACATGAAGTCATCGCAGCATCAGCACGCGTGAGGCACAAACAAGCATGAGGAGTATGGAGAATGGCCACTTTGGTAGTGCGCCTACCTTGCCGCCCTTAATGAAGTAAGCGCCAAACTTGCCGCCCTCAAAGTCCCCAAAATGTGCCACCTCAGCATCCTCTGTGTGGCAACCAAAAGTTACGAAGAAACGGTACAATTTGTCTGGCAATGTTGCAGGCTTTTACTAAGATCGGGCAAGTAAGAAGTGCAGCACGCGACAGCCTAGCAAGTGACGGCGTGTTAATCCTGCATTATAACCTAGGTATATTTTTCTGCACCTCACCGCGCAGTTTCTGCACCTCACCGCGCAGTTCCTTGCTTACAATTCACCGTGGGGGGGTGGTTTCCGTGATTCCCTCATTACCACTACAGCCCAAAGCTGCTGCGGATGCAACAGGAGGCACCACAAGCACAACGCATGGGATTTTGCTTTGAAATATTCACCTGAGGAGCCCCAGAACTGCCACGACAAGTTGAAGACGCGGCTGCGTGCACAACAGCCGAGAGGAAACGGATCAGATCAACGGTATTGAGAGGGCAATCATTGTTCTGTGATGGAAGCAGCCGGCATATTGCATATTGCATTTTGTCTTCTTTTTACTTCTCCTCAACCTAATACAGGTTTCAGTCTCCTGGATGAACGTTTGCCGCTCTTCCTCCTCTCAGCAGGCAAGAGAGAGGAAAAAGCTATGGTCACTGATGTTCCAACAGGACCTCCCGTAAATGTAGAGTCATTCAGCTGCATTGCAGGCAGGACTACACACGCACCTGTAGAAGTAGGGCAGGTAGTCGTAAGGGCCAGTGGCCTTGCCCTTGATTGCTTGCACGGCCAGAGTTGCAGTCTGGCGTGCGTTTGTGACGTGCTCCTACAAAGGACACGTTACAACAAAATGACAACCACAGATACATAAGCTGCGGTCTGGCGTGCGTTTGTGACGTGCTCCTACAAAGGAAACGTTACAACAAAATGACGAACAGATACATAAGCTGCGGTCTGGCGTGCGTTTGTGACGTGCTCCTACAAAGGAAGCGTTACAACAAAATGACAACCACAGATACATAAGCTGCGGTCTGGCGTTCGTTTGTAATGTGCTCCTGCAGAGGACACGTTACAACAAAATTAAAACCAGGTATAAAGGCTGCGGTCTAGCGTGCGTTTGTGATGCTCTGATCCATGGCTTCACTGTGATCTTGTACAACCTATTAAGTTGTTGCTCAGCCATGCTGGCAACCTCGATCTGCTACTCAAAGAGGACAGGGAAATGCTACAGTGTAATTCATAGGATGCCTAGTGAACCTGAGTCGGAAAAGAAAAGGCAAGGAAACTAGGGAGCGACAGGATGCTGCGCGTGCTGTGCTATGGAGGCTTAAATAAGCCGACGGGAGAGAAGTAGCCGAGGGTACTATGGCGGCTTAGGGTAGAATTAAGCTAAGCACCGCGCTAAGCATCATCGCGAAAACAGCTGCACGACAGAGAAAAACGAAAAAGAATAGACCACGCCTACCAGCACTTAAACAAGCATAACTTCAAGATGGAACTGGTTAGGCCTGATTTTTAGAACTTGACGCTTAATAAAGCCACCCTACATCCGCATGAATAGTGGTCTTTATAACGAAACCCATTTATAACACTTGCAGGCTCTTACAAAGCATTCCCAAACCTACAATGTTTCTCGTAGGGAAAAGATTGATACCTGTCGGACCAGCTTGTCACCCCCCATTTTCAGAGGGAAAGCTGCAAGGTCACCGATGGCGTAGATGTCTGGGTTTGAGGTCTGCATGTAGCCGTCAACCTGTGGTGCACTTGTGTGTGGCATGTGTGTGTTTGTGTGTATGAGGCATAGAAGCAGGAGTGTGTGTGTGCGTGTGCTCTTTGAGAGGATCTGCAAAGTCAATTGGATCAAGAAACCAAGTTCTGATTCATCACAGACAGTACACATGTGATGTTCCCATCGCTACCCACCAGCTTAGGCACCTCCACCACTACCACTACACACACACACACACACACACACACACACAAAAACACACACAACACACACAAGTCAAAATCATCATACAATCACTCAACCGTCTCACCAACCTTGATGCCACCCACAGCACCATAGCACACCCATAGCACACACCCATACCTTGATGCCACCCACACCCAGACCACCACCCATGGGCCTAATTGTCTCAAGTAGAGATGGTCCCCAAGAGACCCACCCATACCCACCTAGACCACCACCCATACCTTGATGCCACCCACAGGCTTGGGGACCATCTCTACTTGAGAATCTAAAAGTTCCACGTTGGGGCGTGCTCCCACGCCTATGACCACTAAAGCTGCATCCAGCTTCTGTTCGCCATCATTGGTGGTTGCCACAACTTGTTGGACCTGCGAGTGAATGTGTGTATGTATGTGTGCGTGCGTGCATGCATGTGTGTGTGTGTGTACACGTGTGTGTGTGTGTGTGAATGTGTGTGTGTGAATGTACATGTGTGTGTATGTGTGTGATAAACAAGGCGTTATTTGAACTGGGATCATAGATTAACTGGGCAACTAATGCCAAGAAACTCCTCCTTGCCAACCTTCAACTACATCCCCTCCTCCATCTCTATCAAACACACACCCATTGCAATCACACACGCACCTTCCCGTTGGCTCCCTCCATGCTGGTCACTTTCGCGTGCTTCATGATGCTGATGCCCTTTGCAGCGTAGACCTTCTCGTAGTAGGCAGCGATCTGCACGCTCAAAGGTGCAGGGGTCAGAAGCATCAGCGAGCGAAAACAAGAGGAATGCACTTAGCGCTTGGAATCCCAGAGACATCGCTTGTGCTGCTTTGTGCATCACGTTTCAAGCCTCCCCTGCAAAGTTGCTGCCGCTTGGTTTTGCAAGCTGACAGACGTGTAGGGTTGGCCAAAACCATATATATATACACAGTGTATATACGGTATTTTACGCAAGGAAATCACCAAAAGTACGGTCATATACGGTGCATTTATACGGTTCTGGCCAACCCTACAGATGTGTTGCACAGCTACAGTGTTGCGTGAGTCAGACCCCCTGGTTTGCAGCACCCAAAGCAAGCATGGACAGGCACCAATCATAAATCATGATTCATTATGTATGCAGGTAGCCTCAGCACAGTTCCTGTTGTGTGAGTCGGATTCCCTGGTTTGCAGCACCCAAAGCAAGCATGAATAGGAACCAGTCATGAATCGTGATTCATAATGTATGCAGGTAGCCTCAGCACAGTTCTTGTTGTGTGAGTCGGATTCCCCGGTTTGCAGCACCCAAAGCAAGCATGGACAGGCACCAATCATACATCATGATTCATAATGTATGCAGGTAGCCTCAGCACAGTTCCTGTTGTGTGAGTCGGATTCACTGCTTTGCGGCACCCAAAGCAAGCATGAATAGGCACCAATCATAAATGTATGCAGGTAGCCTCAGCTCTTCGCAGCAGCCAGCGCACACATTGAGCTCAAACCAAGCTGTGGTGATGATACCCAAGGCTGGCCTACCCCCCTCTCGTAGCACAGGTGTATACACAAAAGAAATCCTTGCGCTGACAACATGTGGTTATGCATAGTATTGACATAGGCTGGCCTACCCCCCTCTCGTAGCACAGGTGTATACACAAAAGAAATCCTTGCGCTGACAACATGTGGTTATGCATAGTATTGACATAGGCTGGCCTACCCCCCTCTCGTAGCACAGGTGTATACACAAAAGAAAACCTTGCACTGACAACATGTATATATGCATAGTATTGACATAGGCTGGCCTACCCCCCTCTCGTAGCACAGGTGTATACACAAAAGAAATCCTTGCGCTGACAACATGTGGTTATGCATAGTATTGACATAGGCTGGCCTACCCCCCTCTCGTAGCACAGGTGTATACACAAAAGAAATCCTTGCACTGACAACATGTGGTTATGCATAGTATTGACATACCGTATAACTTGTACGCTTCTAGCCAAAACTAAACATACACCTTGAGTGTAGCGAACCGGGACAGCCAGTGGCACTCTGTGCAAGCAGAAGCATGGTTTGAAACTGGCCAACCTAACATAGAAACCCACCTTGGGTGTGAAGAGCCGCGACAGCAAGTAGGACTCTGGGCACACGATGGTCGTGGGGATGCCGTTGCCTGCGAGCAAAAGAAAGCCACAATTCAGTGGCGAGCTTGCACACACGATGGTTGTGGAGATGCCATCGCCTGCAAGCCGAGGAGACCTGTTGGACTCCTTAAGGAGAGGATTCAGGATTCTGCACAGACAGCAACTAGGACTCTGGGCACACGATGGTTGTGGGGGTGCTGTCGCCTGCAAGCTGAGGAGACCTATCATTAGGGAATATATTTTCAGTGCCTTTATCAGCCAGCTGCTTTCGATAATGACGCAAGTACTATCTATGATCATCAATGAGGCCCGCTTGGCTCTCTTACATACAGGAGAACAACCAAGGACCATGCATCACAGGCAGCTCTCTGAAAACCTGTCTTACCGGCTCCAATTTTGTTCGCAACCTCCATCAAGCGCTAGCGCAACTCTCCTCCCCCTTTCCTACATGCATGCTGAATACGTGCAAGCTTGAGAGTGCGCCACAACTGATACACACGCACACACACGCACACACATCTGCACACACCCACACCCTCACCTGCCAGCTGGCTTGCAACCTCCAAGGCAATGTAGCCTCCACCGACAAGGACAGCCTGCACATACACATTTGAGTACATGGCTCAGGCTCAGGCCACAGGGAGTCCACTATTTCCTATTGCACACAGTTACAGTTGGCTTGTTGCTTTAAGCCTTCAGGAATGCCCTACGCAGGCAACGACACTAAAGACTTCACACACACACACTGACAAGACACACAGACACGCATGCGCACACAAACACACAACCTTGCCGCCAGAGGCCTTGGTCTCCTGGATGTGTTTGACCAGCTTATCGGCGTCAGCGGTGTTTCGTAGGTAGTGCAGGCCCTCCAGGTCAGAGCCTGCATTCACACATTGCATCAGTTAACTGTTGATTCAGTGCAAGCAGTCACATCTTGGTCTCATGTACGTGACACAAGAAATGCTTGTTGCACTCACTCAGAGCAAATAGAGTGCAGTGTCCATTTACAACTAGGGTTGGCCAGAACCGTATATACACACCGTATATGACCGTATGAATGGTGATTTCCCTGCCAAAAATACCGTAGGTACACCGTATATACCTATAAATGTATGGTTCTGGCCAACCCTATCTACAACCAATGGCTGAGGGCTCTCACAGTCAAGCGCGCACTGTTAACAAAAGTGCAAGGTTGCAATGCAAGCGTCGCTGAGGAATTGGCAAAGCTCACACTTTTCCCTCATGCTTGTCTGTGCATTGCTCGTGTGCATGTGTGCATTTTCACTAGTGCCTGTCTGTACGCTGCTTGTGTGAGTGTGTATGTGTGCGTGTGTTAGAGTACAAGCACATTCCCTAAGGCCATTTACAGGAAATTTAAACACAGTTCTAAACAAGTTCTGAGTGCAATTGAGGCAGCCTTAAAAAGTCAGGCACCTGCCAGGTCAATTTCCCCTTAATAACTTTGATCACTGTGCTAACAAGGTGTCCATAAATGAACAGCTGACACCGTAAGTAGTGCCCTAGAGATCTGGTCTGTAAAAACATACCGCTTTGGCCATACACACACACAAGCACACACACTTACACACTTGTTAAGGTGCTACTCAAGCTGTAGCGACTAGCTAGGTTTTCTGGGCTTGGAGTCTGGGCAAAAAACCTTCACAAAACTTCTTGGATTGCTGCCAAGAAGTGACATGAAGTAGCTCATTCAAGTACCTTGAATCGAGATGATCTTGGTTTAATTGTCTGCCAACCTCCTCAGTACTCAGGATAAACTGCACTCCAAGCATTCGCACGAGTTTTTTAGGTACTGCTGACTGACTTCAGTTATTTCCTCACACCCAAGCTTCCTGGGCTCTTGTCTGGTAGCCCAGTTTAAGGGACAAGTCACATGCTAAGCTGTGCTTTTTGAGCAGTAGGCCAACATTTCACGGGAGCGTTTGGGTACGCACACTGGGCAATATTCTAATGCGACCCTGGAAACCTTCATAGCTTTTTCACCTCTCAGGCTGATTCATGAGATCAACAAGAAAGCGATAAACTGCCTCAATGAGTATGCACCAAACCTGATAGACTGTCTACAACTCATTCACGTGGCATTCCCTGGGAGGGATGTCAAGTTGGTGCCGGTTGGTGTGTTTCCGAGGATGTTCCCGTGGTATGTTAACATGGTGTGTTTTAATGCGGTTTGTTCCTGCGGAGATGAACTCTAAGTAGGGAGAGACTGCCAGAAGGCTCTGGACCCTACCTGGAAGCTTGAACTCGGACAGGTACACTGGTCGAGCTCCAGCAGCAAAGATAAGCTTGTCAAATGTGATGGTGTCCCCAGAGGAGGTGGTTAGCGACTTAGCCTTGGCATCCACATTTTGCACCTGCACATGCAGGAAGAGGCTGTGTGTGTGTGTGTGTGTGTGTGTGTGTCGTTTTGCGTGATTTCTCACAATTGGATGTAATATTGCATCAAAGGCCATGTGCACATAAAGAATGCAAGCACTCATGATGTAGAAATACAATCAGGTGTAGCAAAACGCATGGTTCTTGGCTTTTAAGTTTGGGAGGTTGAGAGGAAGAACGTGTAGCAGCAACGCCTTCGCAGCGCATGCACCTTAGTGTTGAGCTTGTATGTGATGCCCTTCTCTTGGTACCACTCAGGTGTCTGTCTCTCTCCTCCTCCGCCAACGGAGGTGTGGAAGCCAGGGAGTCTAGCAGGCGCTGCATGCGCGCACGTGTTTGTAATGTAATGTTTGGATCGGTCACGGTTTGACACATGGTCGGTTTGTATAGAGAGATTGAGCTCAGCATGGCAACAAAACGTGTTCCTTCCTTTTTTCCTAAACCCTTGGCACACAGAAACAAAACTTTGGCGAGGTAAGTGCACCTGCTCCATAAATGTTTCCTACTTCACTCACATTCTCCAGCAAGGTAGGCCTTGGACAGGGCTGGCCGCTCGTAGGCGCACACTCCTGTGCAGGGAACACGTGGCAGACAAGCGCTGATGTGAGGAGTTGAATGTGGATGTAAAAAAGCTTAATACGTGCTTGCAAGCCAGATTGTTAGGACAACATTACTTGAACCATACTTGTAGCGCCAAAGCCTCTTGTTGCATTGCACTTGCTTATTAGGCACACACACTTCCCAATGAACCTCCGCGCACCCTCATCCGAGACGATGCACAGTTGACCTGCGCTCAATCCCTGGGCCACAAACTCCTTGGCCACATACTGCAAGCATAAGATGTTGCAAACAGGAGTGGTAGAGGTGATGCGGCCGTGTGACCACTAATTGGCCCATATAGAAGTGCCCTGGAAAGAGGGCCCACTCACCCCTGCAGCGTTTCCTCCACCGATGGTGACGTTCTGAAAGTGCTCGCTGGACGCAGCCATGATGGATCTGCGAATGCTGGGTTTAAGAGGGTTTTTTAAGACTGGGCGAAGTCCTCCAGGCCGGACAGCCGTAGGTAGTGTGGTTTGCAACGTCTTTTGGAGAAGCATTTTGATTCACGATGACAAATGAGGGGCAGCAGACGTTGAAATTTGATTCAAAGCTTGGGGCGCGTGTAAGTGCCCCTGACGGAAAGGGCACTGCAACCAACAGACCACAGAAAAATCTGATGATTGACCGTGTCTTCCGAATCGGCAGAGGTAGGAGAGGATTCATGGGAAATTCTAGGATCAGATCATCACCACCAGGAGCCCCGACCAAGGTAAAACGAAATGCCATGGTGCTTAGGTAGGACCATGAAGTGTACACTTCACTTCCAGGTACAAGCAACTTCAAGTACGGAGGACACAACGGAGACATCAATAACGAGATGGAGGGGAATTCTAATTCATTAGATAGGGTTTTGCTCTTGCTCCTCTTGCAGCCAGTTAGACTACCGTTGTCGCACTATTTTATGACCAAACATGATGGATCACGATGGTAATAATTTATTTCAGAGGTGTCCACACCACGCCATCAAGCCAGATGATAATAAATGTCATACGCTAAAAAGCACACAGATCTCTGCATCCTTGGAGCTGTACAAAAACCAACCTTTCCTTCCTAGTCCATGCCGAGAGTGTTTACACTATCTGTTAATTACCAAGCACAATGTCCCACCTGATTGTATATGTTGATTATACAAGCCCTCTTTTTACGTTTAAATTGTCGTCGCTCAGGCGCAAAACTTGAGAACAAGTGCAGAGTTGCTCATTCGAGAAGGGCGACTGGCAGAAATGAATTTGCTGAGTTCAGTGTAAAACACATGAACTCCAGCTTTTGTAGCGCAGCAAAAGTGAAAGTGCTACTGTATTACTCTTGCTTTTTATCTGTGTTTCAAAAGTTGCTTCTCCATTTAAGAATTCCACCTCTTTACTTATTTCCTGGTTTCTCACAACTTGCTGCAAACTTGAGGTTTAGTTTTACTCTACCTCTGTTCATTCCTTTCCCTTTATTTCTCTTTCAGCAGGTTGTGAGGGACTTTTTGCAGTTGTGAGTTTTCTTAGTAGTAACTTCTCACAATGCAAACAAAAAAGAACAGCCGTAAATATAGCTTATTGGGAGAATGGAAGTTTGATATTGTTTGACAAATTTTCCAAGCACGTATCAATCAGGCCACTCACTGAATCCCATTTGTATATTGCTCTCAAGCCCTTTCTATAGCACAGGCTTGCAACTGAGACACAAACGGCCAAATGATTTGAAGCCTAGTAGCAATCAGCAATCACTTTCCTTCTTTCCTTTTTACACTCTTGCTCATATGGCACTGCCATGGGAAATTACTTGTTGACAACTGACAATGTTCTTTGCCTGCTCACGACAAAAACATTACAATTAATGCCGTTACATAATATCATTCAAAATAAGCCTGTAATTCATGTGCTGGATTACTTTAAATTTGTAACCTGCCAGAGTCCGACTCTGCCCTTATAATATAATAAGACAGTGCCCTACACACATTCTTTCTGGCCGCCAACACACGTAAACAAAAAAGATGAGCATCGAGGGACGTATTTTTGGAAAGAGCATGATCTACAAAGCCGTCTGCAAAAGATTCCCTGTATATATGCAAAAGGTTCCCTGTACAAGGCCTGCTTTACCTCCATCAGTTTATGCAGCTGTAAACGATTGGCTACGCAAAACCTGTTTAGATCCTAAAATGTGGCTCTCCACCTCACTGCTCAGATCGAAAAAGATCTACCTCAAGCCGCCAAGATGTATCCTGGTCGCTCCCAGGATTCTGCAAAACTACAGGGACAACAAAGTAAGGAGGGGATTGGGCTGTGCGGAGTGGCAAGGAACAATTCCAGCCTGCCTCTCTTGCTCCCTTATTATTATCAACTTTCAATTCGTTTCAACCTTGTAGTAGGGAGTTTGCTATCTCCCCTTGACCTATGTAATACGCCAACAATCAAGTACTGTGAGGAGACTAGACCTCAGAATCAGCTCTACGCCAGAATGAAACAGCTCCATTCTTCAAGGAGCCTCCATTACTCTGCACACCATCATCCTCTTCGGTGTGGGAGATCACCATCTACAACACTCAAACTTTGGAGCCTTTCATGGATCTGAGAATTGATTTCTAATTGTTATCAAAAATCCTGCCATATGCATGCTGCCAACTACTCTGCTAAGTTTCTCCAATAAGCCAGGTGTGCCCTTGCTTCCCCAGCAGCCTAAACAACTGTCATCACGAGCCGGTTTCAGCAAGCCTCCAGCCTTCCTGGTAATATAGTTCCCCCTCAGAGCCTCTTTTGCAACACATGCACGCACTAATGAGGGTCAAGCACTTGCACTTGCGCATGTGTGTGTGTGTGTGTGTGTGTGTGTGTGTGTGTGTGTGTGTGTGTGTGTGTGTGTGTGTGTGTGTGTGTGTGTGTGTGTGTTGTGT
>Ga0307974_1000680_pt1 | contig 21796 bp, 17 predicted proteins | sample OrgLakmetagen784_FD_201812 | JGI IMG/M metagenome (GOLD analysis project Ga0307974, IMG submission 201812) | Saline water microbial communities from Organic Lake, Antarctica - #784 | ecosystem: Environmental > Aquatic > Non-marine Saline and Alkaline > Saline | place: Antarctica: Organic Lake... | reverse complement strand
ACTGATTTTGACATCAATGCATTCCTGAATCAAGACTCATACAGACTCCTCAAGTTTGTGTCAGATTTAGTTTCAATTATCGACACTGGTTGATTTTGTTTCACCAGCCAATTTGCCATCAGCCAGAGACTCGGGCTGTAGGCCATCCTTGTAACCCTTGAATCAAGACTCATACAGACTACTCAAGTTTGTGTCAGATTTAGTTTCAATTTTCAACACTGGTTGATTTTGTTTCACCAGCCAATTGCCATCAGCCAGAGACTCGGGCTGTAGGCCATCCTTGTAACTTTTGTAACCCTTTAAGCAATCTTCTAAGCCAATATTCCATTACAGAGGCAAACCACCAAGAAAGAGTAAAGCTGCATAATTGTCAGGCCGAAATCTATAGTATCTAAATCAGTCACTCAAAGTTATAATGTGCCTCCTCTTACTAAGCATGTTCCAGCAAAGAGACAGAGGTCCGTATCCCCCTTCATCCTCAGATACCTCGTGGGTTCTAAATCATGGCGTGGGAGCTTCGGGTGCGAGAACTCCAAGCTACTGCTGAACTCCGTTTAGGTGGACTTGGCACTGTCCTCTGCAGGAAGTAATCAAAAAATCCCACTAAATGCTCGTAATGGGTATGCGGCTACAAATGGGGCGGGTATGTTAAATGGGGTGAAGTACTAAATTAAATGAGGCTCAGGGATATGCCTGCTGGCACTGCTCTCTAAAAGAAAAATGGAGCAAAGGCAGAGCGAGGACCGTGAGCACGTGAGATGTGGTGGTAATTGTACGTGCGTCGTTTCACAGAAGAGTGTTGTTGCACAGAAAATGTTTTGATATCAGGTCATACAAGTACTACCCTGCAGCACCCCCCCCCTCAATTCCCACATGCAACAGCTGTTGCCGACAAGTGCAGTCTTAGTTAACAGACTGAGAAAGGCAACGCTTCTAGCAAAATTCAAAACACAAACTTACTGAGGCAAATCTTGGCGGTGGGGTTTCCTGCACACAAAAATAGCGCAGTTGCGAGCATGCGTGTGTTTGTGGGCAGGTTGTGCTTGGTGTGTACGTGTGTGTGTGTGTGTGTGTGTGTGTGTGTGTGTGTGTGTGTTCAAGCATGTATGTGTGGTAAGTGTGTTATTTTGTGAGTTTGTGTATGTATGTGTGTGTTTGAATTTGTGTATGTATGTGAGGTGTGTGTGTGTTGCGTGTGTTTGAGTGGTGTGTGTACATGTGTGTGTACATGTGTGTGTGTGTGTGTTGTGTGTGTGTGTGTTGTGTGTGTATGTGTGTGTGAGCATGTATGCATGTGTGTGTGTATGTATGTGTGTGTGTGTTTGTGTGTGTGCATGTGTGTTGTGTGTGCTTGTGCTTGTGTGTGTGTGTGTGTGTGTGTGTGTATGTATGTATGTGTGGTATGTGTGTGAGTTTGTGAGAGTTTGCGTATGTATGTGTGTGTTTGAATTTGTGTATGTGAGGTGTGTGTATGTGTGGTGTGTGTGTATGTGTGTGTATGCGTGCACGTGTGTGAGTGTGTGTATGTGTGTGTTTGAGTTTGTGTATGTATGTGGTGTGTGTGTGTGTTTGTATATGTGTGTGTGTGTGTGCGTGCGTGCGTGTGTGTGTGTGTGTGTGTGTGTGTGTGTGTGTGTGTGTGTGTGAGTGCGTGCATGCGTGTGTGTGTGTGTGTGTGTGTGTGTGTGTGTGTGTGTGTGTGTGTGTGTGTGTGTGTGTGTGTGTTTGCAGCCTGCCTCATCCTCAGAAGATCCGTGATGCACCCTGGTCATCCTCACCTGCGCACACGATCTTCCTAACCTCCTCCTCCTGTGTGTACGACAACAAGTTGCAGAGCAGCGTATGAATGCATTGGTACTAAATGAGACTCAAGCCCCGAAAGCGCGCACGAGCTTGATGAAGGGGAACACATACGCCCTATCGCCAGCTACGACTTGCGTGCCGGCTGCCTGCCTGCCTATTTGCAAGCTACGAAACAAATGACGGGCCGACATCTCCGTCTTCCTCCGACTCACGTTTGTGTCTGCGAATGCTGGGCCAACCATCAGAGTCACCGCGGCAAACGCAGCGGCAGCGGCTGGCAAGAAGCGTGGGGCTTGGGCCTTCACGACAGGCTTAGGTGCGGCAGCTGCAGCCTTTTGGGAAGAAGCGCGAACGCTGACAGTGGACTGACGAGAGGCGAGCATGTTTGAGGTGTTGTTTGCGTGTGTTTCAGTAAAAAATTGCAAAATTGGTGTTTTAGAAATGATTTTGCTTTTTTGCTACAAGTTGCTGCGATGGGATTATCACACTGGATTTCTCTCTCTTTTTGGAGGTTCATCACCTTTGTTTGAGCAATCTTTATTCAAAGGCCTATGTTGTGATGGTACTATCACGCAGTGGTGAATGCTACATCATCTAGATGCGGATCAGCTAGATGAGGATCATTAGTTGCACCAAAATATCATCACTAAGGTGAAACTGAATAAAGACAACTTCTTCACAGCCTTATTCTTCGCAAGACGTACACCAGGTTAATAAAATACCAAAAACAGTGACCAGAAGCATGTGCCACATCCTTCAAGGCAGAAGGTGAATGTCAAAATCATGTATGGTGCATCCTGTAAATGATCCATTTCCTGATTTGCATATTAAACTATTTAGGTATACAATGAAGCATGGCCAAGTGGTGCAAAACTACATCTTGCTGTAATCCACACCATAATTGATCTGTTGCAATAAAGCTCTTGAAGGATGATAGAATAAAAAAACACTTCAATAAGAGGGTTTAATCAGATTACAGGTCATTGAACATGCCTGTGACGGCTTTCATGACTTTGCAAGAGCCACCACAATGCCCTTCAAGTATGACATCTGTGTCTTGATGAGCTTGGATGATCTCGCTGGCCAGATTGAGGAGCGCAAGCACGTGATGCGCTGAAGCACCTGCCTGCAAATTCAGGGACGATAGATCTTGCTCATCTGGACAAAACGGGGATTATGTATATCTAATATATAAGCAATTGCACACCTGTGGTTTGTGCTGTAGCAGTTGCACTGTGGCAGAAGCAAACAAGGTTTTTACGGCTGAGCAAAAGCGTGTTGGAGCCTGCACATAAAACGTTGAACACAAGCAGACTGGCTGGTAAACAAATTATGTATTAACACAGGCAACAGCATTGAATGCGCAAATGCAGGTGATTGTGAATGAATGACAGGAATGCATCTCCTTTTTGACCTGATGATGTCTGTTAAACTGTCCATCCAAAATAGCACTCATACTGCAACAACTTTTTGGAAAGGTTTAGTCATTAAGAGAGAGACTCCTGCAAGCAGTGAAACAACTCCTAAATCAGGATTACGAGCAGATTCCAGCAATCAACCTACAACATTAAGTTCCAATTACCAAGCACAACTCATCGGCACTATCACGCATGCGTCTGCCAGTCAGGTACGGCAGCACACTTCACCTTCCCGGTAGCAAGCCGTTCCAGGCAAGCAGATAGAAGCCAAGCCCATTCTGACTCACTCATCACGCACTCGCTGCCCGAGGAAATGAGCAAAGCAGCAGGGAGCTGAGTAAGGAGATCAAGAGCACTATCGCGTACTACAGAATCTCTGCAAGAGCACAAACAGGAATGATTGAGCAAGCTTTTTTGGCAGACAAAACGTGTTCCAGATTTCCAAGGAGATTTTCATGCTTGGTGCTTAAAGACCATGCGTTCTTACATTGTCGTGCGTGCCAAGTTTCCATTTTCCTGCCAACACACTAATTTTAGGGTCAGGATGATGAAAGAGATAATGTAATGATGAATTGCAACGGCAGGGAGGGCATGGAATGCTTAATAAATAGATAAGTCCAAGGCATATAAAAGTGGGGTTCTACAGCAAGCCAGAATTGGTCAGCCTATATGCACATTTGAAATTAACAGCATTGCTATTCAGACCATGGATGTGCACCAGGTACTTACTTATCCCTCATCTTGACCAAGAGCACCATGACCAGCTTTCCAGCTAGCTCACTGCCCTGGAGCGCAAATAGGATCACAAAATAGGCACTTTCTGGTAAGCATGAAGGCTCATACAGTTGTATATCAGACACTGATACATAAGCTGTCTTTACTTTGATGAGTAAGATTTACGGTACCCGGTACCAAAGTGGCTCCTTTGAATAGTGAGGGGAGCTTTTTTTCTTTTTTTCCTTCTGTTGCATTAAACACACCTGAGGAAGGGCAAGTGAGGAAAGGAGTTTCATCGCGCAGCGCCGAATCCTGCAGGAACCAGGCCATTAAAGCTTTTGCTTTGACAACGCGTGCATAAAGGAAGCATGCCACAGGGCACTTGGCTTCCAACTTACTTGCAGTGACTTGAACAAACTGCTCCCCTCTTTCCCCACTGTTCATGTGATCGTTATTTGTTTCCTACTGTTTTCTAATCATTGCTTGGAAAAGCTCTTCAGCTTACAGTTCTTGAGAGAGCAGGTCCTGAATTTGCTCCACTATGCCCACTAAAAAATTTGAATTTCCTCATTTCAGCGTCCAGGAAGGCAATGATTTAATGCATTAAAAAGGTTCTTTTGTTATTTTGGAGAAGCCCGTATGGCAGACAGACCTTTGATATGACCTTGTTACTTTTTTCTGCGTCTTGGCCATTTAGGGCCTGACAGCTAGACCCTCTTTTTTCAATCAGCAGCATGATCTGTCTGTGCACACTGCTCCCTTCCTGTTCAGGTGTCAGACAGGTACCTGATAGATGGATCATGCAACACAGTGAAGAGGAGTACTCTGGTTGAAGGATCAGACCAGCAACTTGCATGGCGAACATCCCTGTGCATGTTTATTTTGGTAGGAAAGGAGTGATTACAGGAAGAAACTATAGCATTGCAGTGTGTACATGCTAATGAGTGCAAACCTATGTTTAATGCCCAATGTAATGCTCATACAAAGCCAGATCCCTGTGCCCTGTTGCAGACCTGTCATTGTTTGCAGCCGCTGCTGCTTCTGGCCCCGAGCCAAGATCTGCTTCCTCCTCCTCTTTATGGAGGCGCAAAAGAAAAGAGTCCATTGCAGTCTGCATGGCTGTAAGACCATGGTCAAGGCAAAAACCAACAAAAATGTAAATCGGACAAACAGCCAGCGTGAAACCGTAATGGATGGATTTTGTCGCAGGCCTAAACTTGCAGGCATGTGCTACGATCTGGCACTGCAGTATGAATCTGTACATTGCACTTGCTTGTTTCCTCCTCAGGGCAACTTCACATTAGTGCTCAGACTCCCACCTAAATAACAAGACATGCAAGCATTTATTACTCACAGATCAGAGCCTGCATACGAACATCCACAGAGCAGTTGCTTTCAGGCCTCAGAATCTCTGAGCAGGCTGATACAAGGCTCTGCATGTGGGGTTGCCGGCCCAGCATGATTCTTGCAAACTCTAGAACTTCCCAGCCTGCATGCAGGGCGCAATCGTGTGCAAAACAAATGATAAGCATGAATTAGCTTGCTTGCATAGATAGCAGACACAGTTTTTTGCATACAAAAACTAAACTTAACATCACACAGCCACTGCAACTGCAAAAAGCGGTCCTCTTACATTTTTTCTTGTCATGGCAGCCACCCCGAGCAGCAAGCAGTGCAACTAACAGGCTTGGCAGGGCTGGTAACTGTGGGGGAAGCAATTGGGTGCGTAAGTAGTGGAAAACGCCCGTGACCAACGTTGTTGACCCCAAGGGTGAGACCCCACAAAAAGTGTCCACTGAGCCGTTTTTGCTCTTAAAAATAGACACACACTCCTTCAAAATGAGCATCAGCAATCAGAAACCTGGTGCATGGTGTGGATTACAAAACGCATTTATTGTATTCACCTGTGACAGAAAGGACATGACCCTCAGGCCTCCACTTGGATCAAATATCCAGTCGTCCAACCGGTGCCGTCCAAGATTTGCAGTGACATCTACCAGCTGATCTAAGGTTCCCAGGAAGCAGCAGGCCAAGAGCTGCTCACTGCCACCAAGCGCCTGCGCAACAGTGTTATTTTTTCTACAGATTTGCAGCGATAGAGCCCTAGCTATTGTGAGCAATTGGGTGAGGCCTATTAGAACTCCCCCTTTGTATCAGCACATGTTTGGACGGCTGACAAAATTCTGCCTTTACTGATAGAGAAGCAAAGTTTGCCAAGTGAAGAGGCAGAGGAGACAGGTGCATAGATGCAGAACCTGTCTCCAGGTGCAGAACCTGTATCCAGATGCAGAACCGGCCTCCAGGTGCAGAAGCTGTCAGTGTAGAGAAGCAAAATTTTCTAAGTGATGAGGCAGAGGAGACAGGTGCACAGATGCAGAACCTGTCTCCAGGTGCAGAACCTGTTAGTGGAGACAGGTGCACAACCTGATACCGCGTGACACAGACAAATATAAGGCGTGGCCAGGAAATCACATGAGATGATAATGCCCACGGCTTATGATTGCAGCCTTACGTGCCTGAAAGGCAGCAGCTAAGCAGGGTACAAGGAGTTGGGCACATGCAGGCGACTGCCAATCCTGGAAGCCGAAGGAAGGGGGGAGGTGCTGCAGCGCGTACATCCAAAACTTGAAGCATTGGATGGGTAGAGTATCTGGTCCTACATGTGCAAACGAAGGGCGTGTCAAGACCGAAATTGTATCACTTGATGGATTCTTTAGGAAAGCAACTCCTTACTGTGATGCAAACTTATTCTGTACGCTCACAAAGAGACCTTGTGATTAACACATGCCTGTTGTATGACGAATAAGAAATGCTTTGATTGAGCAACCTGCTTACTTACTAACTAATAATTTTGGCAGACATTACTTCAAACAGGAAGAAACAAAAGCCAGCTTCATTAGTTAGATCGTGTGTTTATCATGGGTACCTTCCAAAGAAGCTTCCCTGTATGCGGTTTGCTGCTGACTCCTGTCTGCAGGGTCATCATCGGCTGAAATTGAGTCATTTTCAGAAGAAGTGGATGCTGGAAACAGGACAGGGCGTGGATGTGATGGGATATGCGGATTTGCTTCTGACTCTAAGGCTGCTGACTGAAGCTCCAGGGTCTGAGCAAGAGGGCCGGAACAGATAAGATCGAACAGGTAAGAAGCTGCTGCTGCAACAGGTTGTGCACCAACATCATGATCTGCTTCTCTCGCTGCTCCAAGTGGAGCGGAAGTAATGGTTTGGCAGGCAGGAGTCAGCACCAACGCCATCTGGATTACATGTGCAGTAAAAAATGTGGCTTTTTGTTTAGAATATGCAAGCATGAAAGGGCCGGGTTTGGCAAGCTCGATGACAGAGTACTAGATTTATGTAGCCAATATATGTCAATAGTGTACTGCTCATTCTTGAAATGGCCATGGTTGCAGATGCTCGCAGATCAGAGGGGAAGGGCAGGCTCTAGCAACTTTAAAAACCTTCCTGACAGGCAAATTGTGCTAATTTCCCTTGTTCTCTCGTAAGATAAAAACCTCAAGGACGTAGCCGGACTGGCCTTGACTCATCATATTTGTTGTCTCCACATCTTTTTTTCCACAATGAAACTCTCAGCCTCTTGGTTTGCTCTTGGTTTGCAGCTTTGCAACCACCACTTCTCAACATTGGAAACAAGTTTATGTTGAATATAAGCAGATACACTTCAGGGAATTGCATCTCCACAAGAGTAGTCAGAATGCATTATTGAGGTCCAAACTAATAAATGGAACAAGCAAATGTGAGGTTAACTTCAGCACAAGGACGTCAGAAACCCAAAAACCTTACCTGAGCTGTGAGGCACACATTCATCGGTATATCAGACAGAGGATTAATTCCAGTGGTGGTGCTAAATGTGTGCATGAGGCGCAGCATTGTGCACATCAGAGGATGGTTGGCCTGAACATGTGCGGCGACTTGAGATAGTAGGTGACTCTCGTGCGCTTGCTCAGCCTGCAGGCAGGTGACGTTAATTCCATCTTTAGCCTTTGTAACTTGCTTGGGTGGAGGGGTTATATAAGGTCTGCATTGTAAGACAGCGGTGGAATTGTTAACAAGATGGAGAAGCCGAGGGAAAGAAAATAATTAAGTTATGAATCACCGATGGAGTTGTTTACAAGATGAAGAAGCCGAGGGAAAGAAATAATTAAGTTGTGAATCACCTTTGTGGTGTTCCTCAGAATAATTAGATGAACTCCCACATTGACATCAGTCCAACAGATAGATAAAAGGGCGCAAACTTGAGGGGGAGCATAAGAGTAAAGCGAGAAGAAAAGGAAACTGAGTGAGCGATTGGACTGTGAGCGATCAATTACAGGCACCAGCAAAATATGCAGCTGACATTAATGGACATGCTGTTGCAAGGATCGAGGGAAGAAATGGGTGCTTATGATATGCATGGATGAAAGCAAGAAACCTGCTTATTAACTACTTTCCTTCCGGCAGCTGGGTGTAATGAATTTGACAAAACAGTAAATGGATGCTGCGAAAGGTTAGCGTGCATTGTTCTGGCTAGGCATTGCTTTGAAGCATTGCTTCTCATTCACGCCTCAAGTTCTCCCCTCCTTCATTCAAGCCAATCAGACCAACCTCAAACATCCAGCGCGGCACACACTCCTTCCAGAAATTCACCACTGCTGAAATGATGTGCTCCTCGTTGATAGTATACACTGTGGCTAGGGCGGCTTCCTGTTGCAATTGCGGGCACAATTTGCACACTATACTCGGGAAAACTGCATTGTGTAATACTTGCAAGCTTCTTTACCTTTTTGATCCCCTTGGTTCTCACAACTGATGATTTTCCTTTCACATTACTCGGCCTCCTTCCATCTAGTCTAGGCAATTGCGTGTGCCCTAATTTTGTAGCAGTTGTGATTAGTCCTTGCAAATATTTCACCACCAAAACAATATAGCACTTTAAATCCTTATCGAGGTGGACCACACAAGACACACACACCAGCTGGGAAGCAAGATTCTGGAGCGTCGTCCCTGCAAATGCTCGGACATCTTCAGGCCTGTTAGCAATAGCATAAATGACACGGTGAAACATCATTGCAAGTGCTGCTGCTCGGTCAAATTCAAGGCAAACCAACAAACATCCACCTTTCAGCAAGGAGGCCTCTTAAAGCGTTGAGCAACGCGATAGCTGGGATTCCCTGCTGATTCCCTGCAGCTAGGTCTGAGATGGATTGCTGCACAGCCTGCACAGTAGCACTTCCTATAGGTGCAGGCGGCGAGGCTGGCATGCTCTACTTCGCCCCTAATTGTTTATTTGTGAATTTATTTCAGCGTAAATTATTTAATTTCGTATTCTCGAAAGGAAAAGGTGCGCATTTTGAAAAATCGGCTCCTCTTCCCTGAAAAATAATAATTTAAAAACGTCTGAGCTAAATGCTTGCAAAGGTGTGCTTTATTAGCCCTCGAGGGTGCTGATGAGTGGCACAGAGAGGAGGTTAAAAAAGCCCCCTCTCTTGGCCTCAGATCATAATGATTCTTTCAATTGTTCTTGCAGACTGCTTCACTCAACGCTAGCACACGGCGGCTGGCCCAAAAATCAGCTGTTCCTCAAGCCTGCCAAAGTCGCCGCCGCACAGCCATAATGGCATTTAAAACTGAGGACAAGGGAGCCAGAATGATGAAGGTACTCTAGCGATCATCATTAACACCCCTGGTTCATCATAGGGGAATGACTTATCATCGGTTCATCATCTGAAATGCATCACTTTCATGGTTGCAGTGAAGCTCGTTTGAAATGTAAAGAGCAAGTTGATGGAAAGCCCTGTGCAATCCTACATCAACAGCTCTTAAAAATGGTTCTTGCTTGCTTGCGCGCACGCACACACAGGCCACCAACATTTACCTGAATGCGTGGCGTCCAGAAGTTGCAGCAGACGAGGCCGCTAAAGAGCCAGCTCCTGGGGTGGCTGTCGGACCTTTTGGTGACCCAAAAGTGCGCTTGTCAAAACAAGCTTTACACTGCATATGTTTGTTTGATTCTTGGTTCATTTAATTACTTCTTGACCCTGCAACCATTTCTGCGTCTATGTGCATTTGGCTTGAATGTTTTGAGCCTAGGTGTCTTTCTGTAAATAACGCTTAGCATCATTGTGCTAATTTGTGCATTGCCTAACAGTGATACCAATACCAGTTTATGTTGCCTTAACTTAAACAGCGGAGCGTAATACTGCTCTTCAGGCTGCAGTCAGGCAATGGTCAGGAACATGAGCGCAGATCGCCTGAAGAGACAAGCAATAAAGTTTGTGTTATATGGTGCTACAATAAATCCCTTTAAACGCTAGGACAATTCCGAAGAGGAACGAAAGCATTCCCAATGTGTTGCCATATTTGTCTCCTGATCTCTGCAGGACGTCCCCACAAGGCTTGAAGAACTTCTGGCCGAATGCATCGACCCACGAGGGGTTCTTTACATGAGTGATGGTGTTGTGCACAATCAAAACCGGCTGAAGAGTGAGTGTACATCCAGCATTTTGCTCTATGGGACATGAGTTGGTAGCCATTGGAGTGATTGTCTTGACTTAATTTATTTACCCTGCAGTCTTCCTCTCTTTTTCAATTTTTTTGTTCACCAACTACGCCTTCCTCTCTTTTCCTTGACCCCACAGCTGCCAAAGACATTGCAGAGCATATTCGTCAACGTTACAATGTGAGTCGCAAAGTTTCTAAAAGATATGCTGCAGCGGACTACAACGCTGTTAACATAAGCTGCACAAGCTTCTTGACATATTACCGCTCATCACCTACAAATGGTGTACTGCAGGCCTATGAACATGTGGAGCACGCTCCCTTTGCCATTGCTGTGAATGAGGAGGAAAGCGAGGTGTTCTTGGGCATGCGGTACATGGTCCAGGTGGGACACCTCTGGGGCTGGTTCCCCAACTCCAACCTGTTACGACTTACCTCCGATTATCTTTGTACGTTTGATTATATGCGCTTGGGCATGCGGTACATGGTCCAGGTGTGACACCTCTGGGGCTGGTTCCCCAAATCCAACCTGTTACGACTTACCTCTGATTATCTTTTTACGTTTGATTATATGCGCATTACGTACTTGCATGACACCACTGTGCTGATCTACCGGTCGTAGCCATGCAAACACAAGTCTGCAGTGGCCTTTGTCGTGACTCACGACTCAATTTGGCGGCTCCTTCTGTTTTTGCACTTAGGTGTGGTTCCTTGGCAATCAGATGTGGGGGGTGGTTTCATTTCCTCCTACCTAGTTCTGGCAATCTCTAACATAGGACCTGCTCTTGATACGTGCAGAACACAGGCTCGATACTGGGGAAAGAGGCCTCTAATCGCCCATCAAGCGGTAAGAAACCCGCCGGTTGTGCATGCATTTTAATTTACCCGATGGCTTCTAAAACTTTGGTATAACGAGCACCTACCAACATCTGACGCAGGTGTGCTCCTGGAGAGGCTGGGATTCAACACCGAGTGCAAGATCACCTCTGCCCTGGTCTGCAGGTTTGTCATTAGCTTCTCGGATTACACGGCCACGGCTTTTGGGGAATTGTTAGCAACCAAGCCCTTGTTAAACGTCGACACCCCCCTTTTTCAATGTGCAGGCAGTTGACTAAAGAGGAAATTGAGACAATGACGTACAACCCTGCAGGTGAGGAAGTGTCACATCAATTCTTATGATTTTTAAATTGACCCTTTAGATGCATTAAAATGAAATTGGAACATTTGAGTTGTGAGGAAGAGGTGCAGTAAGCCAACCGTCTGCATTTTACTTGCTGCACTACTATGTCCATGAGGGTCTAGAGAAGCTTCCATCATCAATTGCTTCTCACAATCCTTTCACACGTTGTATCCACACTACATGGGAGAGTGCTTCAGTGATGTGCAATGTGCAAGCACGTTCCACCCCTCTCCATCATATAACAGGAATATGGTTGTACTACACTCAGTTTTTAGTGTGGTATCATTAACACCAGAGTGGCTCCTATGTATATTTACTTTTTGCGGTTGGGTAGGAATAACAATGAGAGGCATGGCCAACTTCAGAGAGCCACCCCGCCTTTGTGTCATCTCCCCTTTTTTTACTTTGTGCGTGAACAGCGGTCCACGAGCCCAAAGTTGCTGACGACAATATCTTCATTCCCCAGGTAATGGGCTTCAATGTGTTTTGGTTTGTCCTCTATATGTTTCCCAGACATTGGTCATGGACCATGACTCAATTGCATGTGTCTGCTGCCTGCTGTTTTAAGGCATTGTGTATGGTCCCCACAGTCCACACACACACACACACACACACACACACACACACACACACGTGTGTGTGTGTGTGTGTGTGTGTGTGTGTGTGTGTGTGTGTGTGTGTGTGTGTGTGTTTGTGTGTGTGTGTGTGTGCGTGCGTGCATGCTTGTGTGTGTGCGTGGGTGTATGTGTATGCGTGCGTTTGTGTGTGTGTGTGTGTTTGTATGTGTGTGTGTGTGTGCGTGTGCATGTGCGTGTGCGTGTGTGTGTGTGTGTGTGTGGTTGTGTGTGTGCGTGTGTGTGTGTTCCTCCCAACAGTGATCAGCCTCGTGCATACTGTACACTGGGCACCCTTGCTTTCGCAGCTTCTCTCAACTCTGTCTCAAGCATTGTACATTTTCCTTTTTAATCGCAAGCTTCAACTTAGCATCATTTCTTGCCACAGGCTTCGGTATCCCCTGCAGAGGTGGCTAAAATGGATCAAAGCTTACGGCGCTGGATCAGAAGCTGGGATTTGGAGGCTGAGCCAGATCTGGCTCATCTTGATGAGGTGAGGAGCGCAACAGGCGAGCAGTCATACATCTTAACTGAAGGCCTTTATTTTGTAAATTTTGATGAGGTGGGGAGCGCATCAAAAGGACAGGGGGAAATACTTGAGGTGTCATCAGCCGACTTGCTGTCATCTTGCATTGATCTTTCCTCATTTCTTTTTGGTGTAGTAGTTTTACAGAACCTTTTACTGTACCCAAAGTGGCTCTCTTTCCTAAAGTGTGGGGCGGTTTTCACTGCCTGCGTTTTTCTTTTTATTGCCATCTTGCCTGGAGAGCCTTCGTAAGTGGGAGCTGTCCAGAAGGTTGCAGAAATGTGTGTGTATGTGGCGCAAAGAGTGTTTTTTTGTTTGCCAGCAGATCCTGGACCCTGAAGTGCGGCAGTTAAATGCGTACGGCTTGAGCAAGCACGCAGTTCCCTTTGCGGGCGTTGCAGGTATGAGCGCCCTTGTGCCATTTCTGAAGATGACTTAAAAAATTGCAGAGCTTGCTCAGTCTGTCAACTAGGCTGCTAACAAACTTTGCAAGATTTATCTCGTCAAAATAGAGTTGCCTTCATGCCCAGTTCAACCTCCCCCCACCAATTGAATACAAGACTACAGACTTGATAAAGCCAGCCAAGAACAAGGTAGGTAGTCCAAGACCCTGGAACGTGCTCCCTCATTAACATGCCCTCATTATAACTCTTAGCACTGTTGCAAAGACACAAGACCAGCACGTCAGTTGACAAGGCAAGACAAAAACACAAAAGTCATGATGATTGATATTGATATTTGATAACAAGGATTTAAGCATGTTAACCTCCAAAAAGTGTTGATCGGAGGAATAAGCACCGCAACGACAGACCTCTCAGATCCAGGACTGGTTTATAAAAGGTCAAAACAGTGAAAATCAAGCTCAGTGAACGCTCTGTCTCATACCTGCTCACTTTTCCAAAAAGCATGCTTCACATGATAATATTGATCACAACAGGGTGTGGGTATGATGCTTCTACATACAATTTCCCCAGCCTTCATCAAGTGGCATGGCTACGACTAGATTCTGGCAATGAGAGGTTGTTAGGTGCTGGCACCTAAGTGCTGCTCCTATTGAATCATTATGGATGTAATGCACTACCAGTGCAGCAATTCTCAGTTCTATCGTCTTCTGTCGCCTCTCACTGTTGCCTCAATGTTGCTCTCTTTTACCAATCAATCAATGTTGCTCGTTTTACCAGAATTTGCCTCAACCCTTTTACCAAAATGTTGCCTCAACTATCTTTTACCAAAATGTTGCCTCAATGTTGCTCTCTTACCAATCAATCAATGTTGCTCTCTTTTTCCAAATTGTTTGCGCCTGCAATCTCCACAACAGGAGCACGTGGGGCTATCAGAAGCGCACACGAGCGTGTGGACGTGAAAAACCATCTAGTCTCGCATGCTGTGTGCACTGATCGAAGAGCAGGTGAGCTAGCGGTTACTGTATGGTTGCATATTACCAAAGGTACTATAGTAAGGCCCAAGATGAGTGTGTTTGTACTATTATGAGGCCCGAATCTTTTACTTCCAGGGTTTTCCGCTTTGACTGGCAGCGTTTAAGCTCTGTAATTTGCAGCAGCCAAACAAAGCAGCTCCTTATACTTAATATCTGGCAGTATAAGCGCACACGTCTAATTAGTCGTGTACCTTTTCAAGCATCTTTGTGCTGTATCTGAAGATCCACTGCCCAAAAATCAGTGATTCCAGTGATTCGCGTGTATGCCAAGGCCAAGGCCAAAACAACTCTGAGTGCATACTCTAAAAGCTTGTATTGTGCCGGGTATATTTCAGTTAAAGCTGAATTGGTTCCAATTTGATGAAGTGACATGTGTGAGGCGCCGCTTGAATGTTAGCAACGTTTTTAAACGAATGCTCAGATAGCCTCTCCTGGCATTAAAAACAAGTGGGTGTGATCCTATGGATTACAAAAATAGGGCGGAGCCTGTGCTGCATAGGTTGAAGTTGTACCTAATGTAGTGAGCAATGCAAAGCCCATGTGTAGCAGCACACTGAACTTAACCAGACTGGCATGCATAAAATTAAAAGCTGCCTGGTATTTAGGTGTCAATGGAAGTAGACTGTCTAAATCTTGAATGAGGTGGCAGATGCCAGACACTATCAGAAATGTTCTTTTCCGTTTGCATCGTGAGATGCAGTAGACGGGAGATATTACAATTGAAACTCACACACCTGCACTGAGGCCCTCACAAATTGCTCTAACACGAGTCAAAAGAACAAACAAGGGTAAAATTAAACTAAGCTGAAGTTAGCAAGTTGTGAGGCCCAAGGAAATGATGAGATGGAGAAACAACAGAGAAACACAGATATAAAGCAAGAGTGATAATTTGACATCATTTTTGCTGTACTGCAAGAACTGGAGTTCATGTGTTTCACATAAACTCAGCAGTTTCCTTGCGACACAACAGGCTTTGCTCACTGGCGGGCTCAATGCTTAGATGGAACGACAAGGCAGCTGGAGTCCCTAGAATCACTGGATTATTTCAAGTGAGTGGCTGTGTGCGAGGTTTGCAACTTGTGTGTGAATTGCATGGAGGTGAATTCCATCTAGCCCCTTGGCACAACTTACGAGTGATTGCTAATAATTAAGCGATAAGGGGACGAGCCAACTTGGTGTCAAGCACTGCAAATATCCTCCCCATAGAGAGGTAACATATCATCAACGAGAATTAAGTGGTTGCAGCTGGCCTGAAATCCGCTTGGCCTGAAACCCGCTCCTGTGCCATAACAAGTTGGCAGAATATGCAAGGTCCTGATCCTAGAACAAATTCCATCAAGAAATCTAAAACAATTGCACTTTGAAGAGGATAGTGGTGGAGGCGTTTTAAGTATGTGCTGGGACCGTAATATGTTCCTTTGCGCTGTAAGCCAATCATTTTTCTGGGGTACTATCTGGTCAACAATTCTGACAGTGAGCTTGACTGCAACTTGGTAGTGTCAGGCAGAAGGGAATATTTTAGGCAACCTAAGGCAACTTGCTTTTTACCAATAACCTCATTAGACGGCCACCTAACGCACGCACAGATCTACTGGCAGGTACCATGCGATTTAACCAGACTTCTGTGTTTGAACCTTGCTCAAAACCACATACGTCCCCTTCTCCCGCTATATTACTAGCAGCCGGATGTCCATCAGAACTACAGCAAAGACGTGCCACTCAAAACGCACCATCATCTTCATGTGTTTGAACCTTGCTCAAAACCATATACGTCCCCTTCTCCCGCTATATATAAGCAGCAGCCGGATGTCCATCAGAGCTACAAAGACGTGGCTGCCACTTAAAACGCACCAACATCTTCACCAATACAAACATTCCCTCCAGACGCCAAAGCTCAGTCCAGGAAACACACAGCATGCAACAACATACCCCACACGGGGCCCTCTCAGGCACAACACCATCCCACCACAATGACGCCAGGCTGCCCCTCTATCACAAACCCCATGCTCATTACGCTACTCACAAAGAAGCTCCAACCTATCTAAAATAAGCCAAGACTCAATATCTATACCATCTCCCAACCCGCCCCAAACTACAGCCATCGAATGCCTGAATGAACTTGCACCTATAGCTACTACCCAGCTTGCCGCTCCCCCACATAACCAGCCAGCAAAACGTGCATGGCAGACACAATCTGCTCCCCTACATACCACTAAAAAGAGAAGACACATCCAGATATCAAGCCAACAACATCTCAAACATGCAAAACTTATTCCCCTCAAGAACAGCCAACCAATAACCAACCCATCAAATGCGTAACACACTCACATACCGCTTGCCACAATTAACCCGCAACACAGATGCTTACACAGACAACTACCTCCTCCATTCCACAAGACAATTGTACTAACCCCTTCACACAGCAGATAAGTAACATGAACCCAACTTACCGCATGCACTAAACCCAAGGACCTTCAAGAGTACAGACTACATAGAACCACATGCGCAGCACAAACCCCAAAGAATAAGAAGATAATGAGCTCCTTGATGTTACCCATTGCCTACTTAGCCTAAGCCTGACCCCCTTGCGCACTACCCACATCCAACAAGAACTCTGGTTATACAAGCAAGAAAGACAAGGCCTTCTCTATGACACACACCGAGGCCATAATCACGATTTATCATGATGATCTAGACGTCCGCCATATAGATGATTGGAAATTTTACACTTGTAACAAATGGGGTAGAGATTCTGGCCCCCCAGAAAGACGGAACCAATACCACACGCACTACGCTCCTATTTTGAAATGATGGGCCCTGTCCCTATTCAAAGTAGTTAGATTTATTGCCAAAAATCATTCAAGCTGCTGCTCACACTGATATGCATATGCACCTGTGAAATATGCTCCTACCGTCCAGGACTTGAATTAATGATTCTAATCACTGATGATCTAACACCACTTCCCTAAGTTCAATGCTGTGAGAGTTTGATGGTGTACAGCCACACAGTTGGAGTTTTGAGTGTCGCGGCCCTCTTTTTCCCTTTTTGTGACCCATCTATCTTGTGTTTTGACTTGCTATCCTACTGACAGGTTCAATGACCACGGCCAGATCTCCCTGATTGTTGCTTTCACCATGCGGCCTTATGCTAATCTAAAACCAGAGCAAGGTCTACGAAATGCCGGAGTGGACTAAGTTGTGATTGGATGTGCGAGAATTGTGCGTGTTGCGCCAGAAGTAAAGCGAAAGGTATACAGCTGTCTTTTGCAGTGACGTTTAGAGGTGATTGGATGTGCAAGGACTGTGTGTGTTGCGCCAGAATCAAAGCAGAAGGTACAAAGCTGTCTTTTGCAGTGATGTTTAGAGGTGATTGGATGTGCAAGAACTGTGTGTGTTGCGCCAAAATCCAAGCATAAGGTATAGAATTAAGTCTTTTGTAGTGATGTTTAGAGAAGGTTGTATGTTGATAGCTATTGCTCTCCGCTGTTCGACAATGTGTTGATACTGAACCATGTTTCTTGCATACAGAAGCATGTAACGTTGTGTCAGAAATAGGCGTATCCCTCCAATTACTTCATGCATTTGCTTCTAGGTAATGGGCCTAAAGCGTGAAACAGACAGGCAGCCAAAGTATCTTACGCCGGCAGGTGACAGGAAACAAACAGACAGACATGCTGTGTTGCTGTGCTTTCCGCCGGCGGGTCACGGCCAAAAAGAAATGCTACAAGTTTCCGATGTTTGTCAAAAACAGGGGCAAGGGAGAGAAAAAAAAGAAAAAAAAAGAGAAACTACGCAGGCAGTGAAAACCACTTCCCCGTCAATTAAGGAAAAGGAGCCACTTTGGTACCGAGTATCGTAAAGCTCCTCCACCGCAAAAAGGAAAGGAAAAATCAATGGGGATCAAGAGGGTTGCAGGCTTGGCCTGAAACCGGCTCCCGATGAGAGTTGATAACAGTACTAAAAAGGGCACGTCTGGTATGGAAAAGTTTAGTAGCAAAGTTTACCAAATAAACAGAAGGGAAATCCAAGAAGGATTAGGAGGGCTGGAGGTATGGCTAGAGACCGGGTCTTCAAAATTCCATCATCATTCACTACGTAGTACACTTTTGGGCTAGCTTCAACCATTTATACATATTTTATTCCCATTTGAATTCTCAGACGTCTTCTTCCTCTTGTTGCTATTTTTCATCCATTAATAGCACAGATCCTGCAAGCAGAGATGACATGGTCATTTAATTGCCACCTAATTATACGATGATATCCGGTAATTCTATACTTAAGTTGCCACAAAAAGTAAGCTCTCAAGCATGAGCAAGGGAGGGGCTTCCTTTCCGGTTCAGCAATTGAGGCGTGCAGCCCCTCCAAACCCAGTACAAAAGCCGATCTTATATTTAGTAACCCTTGCTTGTTGATAGGTTTGTTTGAAATTGTCAGATTTTGCACATATCAAAATGTTAAATTCACGCACACTTGTTAAACAACTGGCATGAATTTTAGGCAGGATCTGGCTACAGGACCATTTTCAATATTAATGCCAACTAATTTGTCCACACACCCTTGATCACAGGACTTCTACGAACCCAGTTCATAAGTTGCTCCTTCTGCTTACAAAATTGAGGAGAGGGTACGCTGCCTGCATATCCTCTTGTTCACACAAGTACAGGAGACATTCAAGTCAAGTAAGCACACCTGAGAGCCTTGTCTTCTAGGTCTGCCAGGCAAGGGTGTGGTTTTTGCTCACATTGTTTGCTAAGGAAACTTCACCTGTGCAATGGGATTGGAGTCAACACGTTTCAACACAAGTACTAAACGAGCCATTTTAGGCTAAAAAACTTTGGAATGAAAAACCAGAGAAACCATGAAATGTCTGAGCATCAGAGAGAGCGTGTTATATGTATGTTATGAAACAACAAGCAGGAGGTACACACATTTTGTCCACAGTTCACACCCGAGTACACACTTTGTTCACAGTTCACACTCGAGTACACACTTGATTCACAGATCACACTCGAGTACACACTTTGTTCACAGTCACACTCGAGCTCAAAATGGATTGGCAAGGGGAGAGTTAAAGGAAACGCTGGAAGATGATGCAACATGTCATTGGACAGGGAACACTTGGAGATTTGACTTTCACAAACTCAATGCAGCTGTTCTGTTGGTTGACATGACAAACAATGAGGGTGTGCATTTGCATCAATGCAGGTGGTCATGCATGCAAGCACTCGTCGCGTGGGATGCATATTGTCACCCAGCTTTCATTCGAGCTGCATTTTTTGATTGTGCCTTGAGGAAACCCTGGCAGGGGGGGGACCAGGCTAGGGGATTGCTAGCCAATGTATCATGAAATCCACTTCCACAACAGCAGCCCTTACCTGATCAGTTGCCATTTTGTAAGCCTGCGCCCTTTGCTTCTTGCCTATTGCTGCTTGGGCTGAGCTGGTGCTGCATATGCACATCACAGCAAGGATTTATAATTAGGCTGGTTGCTTGCAAAGGAGTCTGGATGTAGAAGCTGTAGAATACATTATGCAATAAGGAACCAGCGCCTCCTCACCAAGTGCAGAAATGGGCATCAAATCCACCTGAAGTGGAAACACAGAGAACAAGGGTTACGGCTTTGGTCACATCCTAAAGCACAGACTTTTGCAGTGCGCTCACCCCCTTCAGGTTGTTACGCGGTGCTATTTGATCAGATCGCAGCAGGAAAATTTTTCAATGAATTGGCCTGGGAACAACAGGATATCACTCACTTGCAGCCACTGAGTGCCACTGTCTGCCGGAATATGCCTGTTAACGCCCCCCAAATGATGCTCACTCAAGTGGCAGCCGTACGCGCAAAAAGCAGGGGCATGCCTGATTACACAATCAGTGACCTGTAAGGTTTTTGTGACAGGAAAGAATGTTTGTTGTACTGATAGTGAAGCCAGGGAGAAGTAGTTCGGGAAGTGGTTTCTCGGTTAACTTGTCAATGACTAGTAGAAAGCATTGCTAATCCCCCCTCTTTGATATTTAACACACGTATTTTAGCAAGCTTGCCGCGAATCAAAGCCAGAATCCGACCCCTGATGGGAGATGATTATTGTACTGGAAAGGGCACGTGCGCCTGGTATGGACGAGTTTGGCAGCGCAGATGACAGAATGTACGTGAAGCTTGGAAGCAGGTATGACAAGCACACATCATAGCTGCAGTCTGCTGTTGTCCCGGCCTGTGTCTTCAACACAGGATGAAAAACTTGGTAAGACACACTAGTGGGGTTAGTCAGAGGCATACATAGACCAAACACATGACTGTTAAGGTGCTTGATGCACCCCTACAAACAAAGGCTTCTCGCACCAGGTTCTTCCAGCTGCAATACTCTGCTGGCGCAGGCTCGTGGAACATATCCATCCATATGCCGAGGCAACAGATACACCCTCCTGCACGCCGCGACAGTCAGTGAGACAAGGGAGATTTCTGATTAGCTCTCAGACACTAGCCTGATCCCCGCGCCCACAAAAAGGACCAGCAGAAACTGATGTAGAAACGGCAGGCTGTTAGCAATATACCACACAGCCGTAAGTTTGTGATATGAAGAGTACACATCATCATGGAGCACACCTTTCACTCACAGATTGCGTACAGGCAATAGGAAAGCAAGCACAGACACAGCAAGTAAGCAGGTCTTGGACCTTCAAAATCAACATGTTCAGTCTCTTGGTATGTACTTAATTACCTAATCTCAGGCCAGCGATCAGCTCAGGTACTACATTTGTCATCGCTCTTGTACATACGTACATACATAGCGAGTTTGTAATTCAGTTTTGGCCTTTCTTTGTTAAGTACTGATCTTCAAACGTTCTTCATTCTCATCCAGCCACTTTTTCATTCACCTCTTGGCCAGCCTTGCTCCTTTGCTTTACGTTTGTCGTTGCTAGGATGTCGAGCAGCAAGCTCCCACACCTCATTGCAAAAAGCAGACCACACCTGTGAGCATATACGGTTGGCCGGGTCCCTGTTACATACTATGCACGGTGCATAATTGGGGCCCATTGTACCAAGGATGTTTATGCAGTAACATTAATTATAAGCAGATCCGGCCACCTTACATCACGTGTGAGCACACATGGATGGCGCGAAAGGATTGTAGCAAGGAAGGCAGCTGGTGATGGCCTGACTCTTTTTTATGACAATCAGGAGAGCTGCTGCTGTGTACGTGTGTGAGTGCAACACAAATGTCACCTGCGGTGGGACTCGATGCTGTAGCAGTGGGGGGACTACGTTGGGGTCATGAAGTATATCAACACTGAAGCCATTACATCCCTGATTTGTCTTCTTGAATTCGATGATGACCTGCAGAACGAAGATGTTTGCAGATCTTATCAAGAAGTGATCGAGCAAGTTTTGATAAGTGCGTGGCTGTTTTGGTGTCTAAGTACATGCTGGGGTGATCGATGGTGTATTTCGGCTTGCGAGCTTGCGCAGCTTTCTGATCATGGGCTGCGATACCTTTTCAAGCACGCATGCACGTGTGTGTATGTGTGTATGTGTGTATGTGTGTATGTGTGTGTGTGTGTGTGTGTGTGTGTGTGAGCGTGTGTGTGTGTGTGTGTGTGTGTGTGTGT
>Ga0307974_1000679_pt1 | contig 21796 bp, 25 predicted proteins | sample OrgLakmetagen784_FD_201812 | JGI IMG/M metagenome (GOLD analysis project Ga0307974, IMG submission 201812) | Saline water microbial communities from Organic Lake, Antarctica - #784 | ecosystem: Environmental > Aquatic > Non-marine Saline and Alkaline > Saline | place: Antarctica: Organic Lake... | reverse complement strand
CGTGGGTGCTGGAGAGTAGCCTGTTTGGAGGTGGGTGGGTGGGTGGGTGGGAGAGGGTTTCTTGCATGCGCTCGCGTTCACATGCAGAGGTAGGCACCAGGGCACTAGTGCATATACTGTGCGGTGAGCACGCACGCAAAAATGTGACGTGCCTACCTTGCTTTCAGGGTGGTGCAAGTGTCGGGCATGAAAAGTACGTACACAATTACCAATTACTCATGCGTAGACTTGGGGGAGTGTGTTTGGTGTAAGTGCCTTCTTTTAGGAGCTTTAGAGCAGCCTGCTTGCAATGGGTGTGTGCCTACAGGCGTATCATTCTGCTTGTGCAGTTGTGTGTATGAATAGGCGCACACCAAGCAGGCTGCATAACCTAACACAGTATGGGAGGGCGTGAAGCTGTAGATGCAGAATGGCCTCACTTTCACGCTTGCTCAGGCAGAGGTATCGCGTATAGGCCAAAGTTAGGACAAGAGGCGCTCAATTGTTGATTGATTAAAGGCGTGGTGCGGTTTTGCAAGGTGTGATTGTGGATGGCTGAGTTCACAAAGAGAGTGTGTGTGTGCCTGTGTACTACGCAAGTCCCTATTCTGCCAAAAGACGATGTTGCAAGTTGGAGCAGGAGGGGAAGGGGGGGGGAGGGCCTATAAAGCATCGCGCTGTAGACTTTTGAAGTTGAGAACGCATGTTGCACGCTGTTCGTCTTTACTTAGACCTGAACTCGATCAAGCAACCTAACAGGCGCGTATTTAGTGAATGGCTTTCACCTCATATGTACAGCCGTAACTTGTTTGTATTTGACATATGGTCAGGGTTGGCCAGTACCTTATTACTACGCCGTTTATGACATGACCAAACTTCTATGTTTCATTGCCTTCACTGAAAGCAGTCGCGTATGTACCACTTTGTATGGTAACAACTAGAACCCTTACTGTTGCATCCCTGTCTTGCTTACTTGCAGACTCCATGGCAGACTGGGCGGCCATGTCCTCATCTATGGGTGGTGGTGAGTATGCTTGTGTACGTGGCAACAAACATGCGCTCTGTGTGCATATTTACATGTGCATACGGAAGTATGTGCGTTGTGCCCTTGATCTGCTCCGATGTTGGAACTCAGACAGGTATTAGTCCGTTTGCTTCGGCATTAATATGAAATATGTGGCAGGACTCCTTTGAGACTTCATGCAATGGTGCTTCCATCCAAACATTGGCACAAGGCCCTCCATAGTTCCCCTTGTTCAGCTGGCAAAACCGTACATACAGGTAAAATATTTCATAGATCACTGCCCGTGTGGCAGGTTAGATATGAATACACTCTTCTTTTCTTTTTACAGAACCCTGATGCACTGTCCTGGCCAACCCTGACTGTTAGCCTTGTGTGCAGGGGACAGTGGGGTGCCTTATCCCCCAAAAATTATAAATAAGGTTCCCCTGTTTTGGTCCTTGCAGACACATGGGGTATGGCTGAGCCCCCCACCCCCTCCAGCCTCTTGGCTTCCTTGAAGCTAGCTGTGGACGTGCTCGTGGTTGCCTGCCCGTGCGCCCTGGGGCTGGCCACGCCCACAGCAGTACTCGTAGCGTCCTCCCTAGGTAAGTTGCGCAGCTGTCAACGTACCAATAACTGACCAATAACTGACCAAAAACAGCAGTGGACGCGCGGCTCTACCCCCTGTTGGCTGTGTGCAGTCGCAGCCGCGCTTGCTGTAGCACTGCTACATCAGTTGCGCTGCTGTTTGCGCTCTGACCTCGCTTTTCATAGTCGTTGCTCTGTTGGTTGAACTCCCAGAGGCTCGTTGAACCGTCTTGGTTGGCATCTTAATGTGGCAAGTGCCAAGGCTGAAGCCTGTCCAGTAGTGGCCTGCCCGTATGCTCTCCTAAGACGCTGCTAGATGAATAAAAACAGCACTTGCTCTCCTCCTCGCCCTCACTTATCCCGCACAAACATAATGTGGTGTCAAAAGGGAAATCTGTAGGCCGGCTCTGAAAAGTTTCATTGATACCCAGGCTGGTCTGGCGCAACCGCTTGCCCTGTAGTAATGGTGCCATCTGCTGCAGTGTTGGTCTCTCGTTACTCGTTACACAGACACCAGTCTGGTCTGGCGCGACCTCTTGACCTTTTGCACGGGTGCCATCTGCTGCAGTGTCAGTGTATCACCACCAAACTCCATTCCTTGTTCAATGTGTTTCTCTACTGGACCTATTTTTTCTTTAGCCACCTTGCTTGCACTTTTAAAGTACACGTAGCATAGCATGCACCATATATGATACTGCGCGTATGTATTGATTGAGCTAGCACTCTTCCCCCCTATGGCTCACGCTGTAGTCTTTTTTTGTGCTGCATGAAAGCATGGAAGCCTGTCCTCCCTCGTGCTGTGTGTGTGATATGATCAGGCACCTCATGCATGGATAAGTTGCTCTCATTCACATGCTTAGATACACCTTGCTGGCTACATGGCGTCCGTGCTGTGACCAACAGCCTTTGAGCTTATGTGACATGCATGAACACGTGCGTGTGCTTCTGCTTTTCTTCCTCTGTCTTGTACAACTTCAGGCACACCTTGTGGTGGTGCTCTGTTGGAGGATACGCTGTGCCTTGATCTTCCTGTCTTGATAGAGGATAGAGGATAAGCTGGAGGATATGCTGTGCCTTGATCTTCCTGTTTTGTAGGAAGATGTGCTGTGCCTTGATGTCCGTGCTTTAAAATATCTTCCTGTTTTGTAGAAAGATGTGCTGTGCCTTGATGTCCGTGCTTTAAAATATCCCTGTTACTTGTTTTCAGGCGCACGTCGTGGACTGCTGCTACGTGGAGGGGGTGCTGTGCTGGAGCGTCTGGCCAATGTTAAGGCAGTGGTGCTAGACAAGACGGGCACGCTCACTGAAGGTGGGAGGATGTTTGTGTACCTCTGTGAGTGGTGTTAGCTTTGTGAGTTACAGTTTAACTAGGGAAACGCACTGCACACTCACACATGCACACACACACTTGTACGTACACAAACACATATTTGCACACAAACGCATATACGTGCATACACATATATAACACACATATACTCACTCACAGGCAATCTGCAGGTGACTTCGATAGCTGTACAGCCTGGTACCTCCTACGACAGCAACCAGGTACTGGAGCTGGCTGCTGCAGTGGAAAGTGTGACGCGTCACCCCCTAGCTGACGGTATTGCTGCAGAGGCTGAGGCTAGGGGCCTTTCTACCCAAGTGAGTGGGGGGCGCAAGAAATGGAATGGATTGGTGTAGTTGAGAGGAAATTGTGTCGCTACGTTACCCCATAGCCGATGGGTTGCTGCAGAGGCAGAGGCTGAGGCTAGGGGCGTGCCTACTCAAGTGAACATGGAATCATATGTTTCACACCAGTTTGGTGATGAGCTTTGTTTGCATCACCGTGTGTGCTCTCCGTTCTGCCACACGACACAGACACCCATATGCACATTGCACGAAATGTAGACAACGCTGACAATAGGCCATGAACATCCATCCACACACACACACACACACACACACACACACACACACACACACACAAGGGCTCCACACTCATGCAAGCACGGGTACACATGTACACCCATATTTGCACAGGCTGTAGAAGATGCACAAACTGAGCCAGGTGCAGGCGTACGTGCGCGCGTGGGAGGCAGATTGGTGGCCGCGGGAAAACGCAGCTGGGTGCTGAGCCAGGTGGGGTGCCATCATTTTTGTGCCAGTCGCCAGATTGACTATGTTTGGTGCTCTTCCCATGCATGTGGCATGCAAAGCCTGTCGTGACAATGTTGCTGGACAAGGAAAAGTAATGGCGCGGTGGTTGTGTATTTGCGCGGAGGATGGATTGGCGTAACTGCATCTCCAGTGCCTTTGATTATTATTGTCAAATACGAAGGACGGGATTATCAAAACCCTTTGTTGGACCACAACAGGGCTCTCTCTACAGCAATGGTGTCGAAAACTCTTGTCATTATGTTGTGCTCACTGAGTACTGAGTTGAAATAAATTCATGCTCAACTTTCCAGGTCCTGCCTCCAACGGCGCCTGCTACAGGCAAGGAGTCAGGCAAAGGATTGTACAGCATGGCCGCCACCAGCCAAGTCAGCCATCCCAGCAGCCCCAGCAGCCCCAGCAGTGTGAGCAGCAGCAGCAGCAGCAGCAGCAGCAGCAGCAGCAGCAGCAGTAGCGGTCAAGGCAGTTTTTCATACAGCGATGGAAACAATGGGAACCAGGGCAGCAGTTTAACTTGTGAAGAGGGTGCTTCGTCTGTGTGGGTGGGGGTTGAAGGGGAGGGCTTGGTGGGGGTACTGGGACTTAAGGATAGGCTTAGGCAAGACGCAGTTGACACAGTGCGGCGGCTTGGGGAGTTAGGCATCAGGTGCGTTATTGTTGTATCGTGCTTGGTTACTCCTGCAGATCTCAAGATAAGCTGAGACGATATGCAAAGGGGCATGAAGCAAAAATTCAGGAAAAATATTATGTTCTGGGTGTGCTGTGTAAATCAGATGCCAAATGTGTTTATAATTGTTTGTGCAGAGTTGTTTGCTTTTTGGTATGGCTTTGAGGTACGGAGTGAGCGCTGGTTTTAAGTCTCTACATTAATGCAGGTTATTTTCTTTCAGCATGGACTGATATTGTTATGCTTGCTGACTTTGATCTGGCTCAATGGTGATGGTCACCAGTCTGTTCTGCAGCTGTCAAGTGAGTGTGTGTGTGTGTTGTGAGTAGGTCAAAGGAAAATAACGGCTTCAAAAAATGCAGTTCACTCGTCGCACATAAGCATGCACCCTTCTGAAACACACCCTTTGTTGCCGTGTTGCCTGTTACCTGCAGTGTGCACATCCTGTCAGGCGATGATCCGTCCACAGTGGCTGCTGCTGCAGCTGAAGCAGGGGTGAGTAATGATTTGCGCGGGTGCTTTTCATAAAATAAGCTTACGCCAGAATTATTTGGGACTCCACTTTTTGCTTGGACTGGGGACTGTTCAAATATGCTTTTCAATAACTTTTATAATCTAAGTGAGGATTGTTAAGCAGCCACCGATGCCTGTCTAAGGCCTTGGTTCTTGGTTTGTGTGCTATTGGCGACACCAATGAAACCGTCTACTTTCAACGCTGATCAGCATCACCCACTCCGTCATGTGTTTCCATACGTCCTTCACTAAACAAGCATTACTGTCCAAACAATCTGCATACACATGCCACAAAAAGGAATAAATGTATGTTTATTCCTTTTTGTAAGTTCTCGACCTTTCTCATCAGTCTGTCCCTGATCTGCCCACGGGTCTTGATTGGCGCACAAGATTTTACAATGAGCCAATGGTCCTCCTGTTGTACAAAAACAAGATTTTACTATGAGACTGACACGGGCTGACTGACACATTAGCCAATGGTCCTCCTGTTGTACAAAATGTTGATAAGAGACTGACACATTAGGGCTGACATATTAGCCAGTGGTCATGCTTTTATGCCCGTTATGCTCCTGCCTTTGCCACAGGTGCTTCCTGGTAATGCCATAGGTGGACTGGCTCCTGCCGACAAGCTTGCGCGCATCCGTGCGCTGCAAGACCAGCAGGCAGCTGAGGCAGGGGGCAATGGCAGGTGCTTGGTAGCAATGGTGAGTAAGATGTAGCATTATGTGCTTGTAGGAGCTGATGTCTTGCTAGAGCTGCTGGTTTGTTGTGAAGGACAGAAGGGGGAATAGCAGGTCTAAGTGGAGAGAACTAGTGCTTCTCCTTTAGGACGGTCTTTTGAGGCATAAGCAATGTGACGCTCCTGCTAAAATATAACAAGTCTTCACTCACAACAACAAGCCTCACAAAAGGCTTCTGCGGTTTCTGCATGCTCATAAAATGCACCGCGCGCATTTATCAGATCTTTGGCAGGGGAACACGCACAGCTACTCATTTGAGGCACTCCTGCTCACTGCACAGGTGGGAGATGGTGTGAACGACGCACCTGCATTGGCTGCGTCGCACGTCGGCATTGCCCTCAAAGGCGGCTTGGACGCTGCAGGTGAGATTTGCAGCTTGCCTGTGGTAAAGCCTGAGTGGCACGCCTGCTTCTTGAGCTGCATCTTGCTTGGCGTTGATCTCAACAGGAAATACTTGGACGCTGTAGCTGAATTATTAGTGCATTCAGCTGTTGCGTGTTTCAAATATTTCTTTGATGTATTTGGGTGCCGTCGCACGCTCCCAGCAGAGCCTTTAATCGCCGATTATTGTTCCTTTCATCCTGCACAGATGTGAGTGCCGTACTTAGAATTGGTCATCTGCCCTTATTTACAACGTAGGTGAAGCTGCACAGGTTGTGCTCATGGGTGACCGCTTGCACCAGGTGCGCAGAAACCCTGCAGCTGTGAAATTTTGCATCAAATTTGGCAGCTACACTTGCCCCAAAAAGAATGATTGCAGAGAGAACCAGGACACCAAGGGGTATATCAGCATTCTATATCACTTTAGTGAAACAAGTAACGGAAGCAATTTCTCCTTCCTTTCCCCCTTGCAATTGCTCTAAGCAGGCATTTTGTTCAAGATACATTAGCACCCGAGTTCGAACAGCTGTTGCACAACTCAAGTGGTGTTTTCATCGCTCTGACTGTCACACAGGTTGAGATTCTTTGGTTGCAAAGATGCTCCCTTGTTTTAGCTTTGTATGCTGTGTGGAAGTAATAATGCGTCCAGCCTCACCCTGCATACTCAATGACTGCTCTCAGAGGTGCTGAGAGCATGACTGCTCTCCCAATGACTGCTCTCACCCTGCATGCACAATGACTGCTTTCACAGGTGCTGGATGCCTTAGATCTGGGGAGGGCTACGCTTGACAAGATCAGAGCTAACCTTACCTGGGCGCTGGGGTACAACATTGTGGGCATCCCCCTTGCAGCAGGTAGTGAGCCTTTCTGTTTGTCGCGCTTTAAAAACTAAATATGTTTGCCTGTGCTGTCACAGCTTCGAAGTAATAGGCAGTGAATTTTGCCCGTATGGCTTGAATTAAGAGCCATCACCCTTAACATTGACCTAATCTAGCAGAACATGTTTTCATACCGGTATTGGACGCGTCCGTTTTTAAGTTTTTATGATGTCACACAATGCGCTCATTTTCCTGTACCGCACTACAAAATAATACAGGTGCATTGCTGCCTTCTTTTGGATTGGCCCTGACTCCCTCAGCAGCAGCAGGAATGATGGCGTTCTCCTCGGTGGCAGTTGTGTCAAACTCTCTGTTGCTAAGAGCTAAATTTAGCGTTGACGACGGTAAAAAGGGCTGACAATTCTGACAATCCGGGACTTAATCACTTCTAGAAAAACAATTTGCTCAATAATACTCCATGGTTGATGCAAAGTAGTTGAGGCACGTTATGTAATTGTTGTGTCATGTAAGAGCGCTTGTCTAGAAATCTGGTCATGCCGATTGCTTGAGGACCCCTGGGCTGGTGGTGGGCCGGCCGTGGGGGTTTTGGCCAACCAGTAATTATGCGGAAAATAAGAAACAGAACAAAGAATAGGAACGCTTTTATGCTCAAGTCGTCGTATCGTAAAAGAAAGAAGGAAAAGAACGCAGGTAGTGAAAAATCACTCCCAACATTAATTGAGGAAGAGGAGCTACTTTGGTACTGGGTACCGTTAAATCCTCCACCAATAGAATAAGGAAAAGATTAATGTGGATCAGAAGGGTTGCAGGCTTGACCTGCAACCGGCTCCTGATGACAGTTGACAATAGTACTGGAAAGTGCACGTCTGGTATGTCACGACGAATCATAATACTAGCTTAAGCTCTGTTTCAGGCACGGGCTACAGCCCTCTCAAATCAAATCAAAAAGGAAGCGACGGCTCAAGCAATGCACCGAGGAGATGGACAGGTCTAAGGAAGAGCGAGTTTGTTACAAAAGGACCATCTAAACTGCCAAACAATCATGAACCGTAAAAACGTTGCTCACATTATAAATCTACGGGAAATCACACGATTTGTCTAGTATGCCAACTGATTTAGCATGACAGGTATGGACAAGTTTGGCAGTGTAGTTGTTAGATTGTACATTAAGCTTATTTCTTAGCTCTATGAGAGTCAAGACCCAGCTCATTAATAATTCCAGTGTGTGATTGTTTTAGATGGTGCCACCCACTCCCAAAAGGATTGTGTGGAGGGTGACGGAAGCTCCTTGAAGAATGGTGCAGAGGCCTTTGCGCTGTTCCTGTGCGGCGCTCAGCTGGTATTGAGGTCTAGTGTCCTCACAGTACTTGATCTCGGAGAGGTGGATGTCACGTTGGAGAATGCTGAGATCTTTGGGTCGATGCTGTCTGGGGAAGGCGGATCTTCTAATGGCGCGTTTCTTAGGACATAGTGCATCAAACAACTGTTTGCTCCTATCTCCGCAAGAACAAAAAAGCAACAGACTAGTAGCAATGAAGGGGGGTGGGTTCTTAGGATTGGCAGGGTGCAACTGAAGGAGAATGGGAGCACTTCAGCAGCATCGCCAGTCGCCACAAGCAGATCCACCTTCTCCAGACAACATCGTCCAAAAGATTTCAGTATTCTCCAACGGGACATTCACCCCATCGAGATCAAGTACTGTGAGGACAGTAGACCGCAGAACCAGCTGAGCGCCGCACAGGAACAAAACAAAGGCCTCTGCTCCATCCTCCAAGGCGCTTCCGTCACCCTTCACACTATCCTTTTGGGAGTGGGTGGCAATATCTAAAACAATCACACACTGGAGCCTTTTAAGGAGCTGGGTCTTGATTCTCAAAGAATTAAGAAACTTGCTTGCTTACAAGCTTCATGTTCATTCTGTCAATTACGCTGCCGAACTTGTCCATACAAGACGTGCCCATTCCAGCACTATAATTAACTCTCACCAGCAGGAGACGGTTTCAGGTCAAGCCTGCAACCCTCCTGATCCACATCGATATTTTTCTTTTTCTTTTGGTGGAGGAGTTTTACGGTACCCGGTACCGAAATGGCTCCTTTTCCTTAATTATTGTGGGGGGTGGTTTTTCACTGCCTGCGTAATTTCCTTTCTTGTTTCTTTTTTATGGGATGTCTAGACAGCTGAGCTTTCTACCGACTCTTGACAAGCAAGAGATTGCTGCGCAGCTCCTTTGTTGCTGCACCGTTGCAAATTTTTAAGTTCTGAGGTGCCAGAAAAAACCACCGTCTGAATCAAGCAAGAAACAATGAAAACTCTGAACTGTCAACCACCAGCGATGGATCACCATCAAGACCGTGGTTCACTACACCAGGTCGATTCTACCTGGGGACAGTGGCCATGCTAGTAATTGGTGGTAGGCTGAAATGTTTCAATGTCCCTTCACACTCCTTGCAAGAACCTGTCCTCCTCTACGGTATGGTGTTTTCGTGCTTTGGCAGAGGGGGAGCTACCAGTACAGTATTTAGTTGGCAGCCGGAAGTGAACCTATCCGTACCGTTAAAGTGAGGAGGAAAGAGCCACTGGCAGATTATGAAATTAGCTGTTTCCAAAATCTGAAGATTCGCATTGCCAGCGGTACATTGCCGACTTATAAATTCTTGAAAACTTTAGGGCTGTTTATTGTTACATGTATGAATAAGCTGGATTCTGCTTAATTGACCATGAACTTGAAAACCAATCTGAAATCAAGTGCCCCTGGATGGGATAAGTCAAGACATTCCGTACAGTGTTCAATCATCATCTGATTGGATACGTGAGCTTTCATTGTATAATTGTCACGATGGTCAAAGGAAACTAGTCATACAACTTCCAATCAATTACAGGCCCTGACATTCCGACAAAGTAGAATCCTAGGACCTGTTCTGACGATGGCGTGGACCATCATATGCTTGCTATAAAGTTTAGTTTCTCAACGATCATGATATTATTTGCTTGTATTGGCACTCAAAGAGAATGTGTAGGGCAAAGCAGGGAAGTTAGGATTCGTCAAGTAACTAACCCTAATTGAATGAGGTGGTTTGGCCCGAGACTAACAACGAAGAAGCCGTCTTAGGTTGGTTTGCTGCGGCAGCCATGTGTATGTGTGCACAGTGGGACAATAGAGCAGGCTACCCTAGATGTCTTCTTGTACATTGGACAAAGAAATAAGACAACGCAGATTATGTAAACACCGGCATGGACCAGGAAAGGATGTAGTTTTGTGTTTTGCAACACCTAATGGATACAGAGACGCACAGCATCCCACCTGGAGAAAAAGTATAAGAAAGGCTTTTCAGTGGGAATCAGGTGGCGGGAGGCAGAAGCCTGCACCGATCAATGTCTCGTCTCATCTGTATGATTTCTGTTGCGTATCTGATTGCATGCAGGCTTTATTTCTTCATGAGTGCTGTGACGTGAAGACCAGTAACTCCGAGGCTGTGGAGTGAATTTCTTGTGTGGCTGCTGTAGATGATGCCTGTTGCTCCTAGCAGTATGGTGCGAAGGGTGTCCGACTAAGCGAGGCGTTAGCAGCTTATGTTGTTCTCGTGCCTTTTCTGCCTGTTGAGTAGGGGGGAGTGTCTACACAGTACTTAATTTCGATTGTATGTTTATCGCCTTTGTTTGGTTGTATGTCTCTTTGTTTCATAGCATAGGCGGTATGGGTTGGCAGGGCCACCTGCTAGGCTATTACGCGCAACTTTTCTTGCATTATTTGCAGACCTAGTTTGATAGTTTGATACGTGTTTGTTAAGTTTTGTTAGGGATGTGTTTGCTGGGTCGAGTAACTACGATTCTTGCAAAATTTCCACCGCTGTTGTGCATTAAGACTGGAAGGTAAAAGCCATGTTGGAATCATTCCTATCTGTGTCTCCTTGGAAGGGCGTATAATGTCTTGCACGACTCCCTACATCTGCTTGTGCTAGCAGGCAGGCACCCTGTGTACCTTGTTGGATCGCTTTTACAATCATTTGTCCAGCAGCGTTGTGCCTATTGATAGTCATATTTTTATACTGGAATGGCAGCTTGACAGCATGTGGTAGGTGCCGTCTAGCTCTTGGCAGATGGGGCAGATTGGTGGGCCTTCTATATGGTTGCACTGAGCGGCACGCTTTTGGCTGTATAATTATCAAGTCTGTATGGCAGAGCATGACATTATTCTTTTCTCCTGAGGTGACACATGCATTTTTCCAATGTGAGTTACTTACTTCTCGCTCAACAATGCCTTCCTTCATCAGTTATTGGTATTTTGTGTAGCACGTTGTAAACTGGTGGTTAAAACCTGTTTTGATATAGGACCTCCTTTGTGTGTAACGTGCATGTGTCCTTTACAGCATCAAGATCTGAGTAAATGAAGAGCCTTTCTGCTGGAGGCCCTGGTCGGCAGGTGTTAAAAGTATCTGGTAAGCAACCCTTGCTAGCCAGAAGATGGATGAGTGGGGATGGGCGTCAGTGTTACTGTGGATATCATGGCCATTTTGATTTTCCGCAGAGCCCTTTGCTATGGCCTCAGCGCACTCGTTCCCTAGAATAGCCAGCATGAGCTTCAACCTTGTACAGATGGATGGTGTCTTTTGATTGCTGGATGTGGTATACGGTGGGTTTAGGAGTTTTGCATGATCATGATTGGAAACTTATGTGCATACATTATAATTTCCAGTGTTCTCCGATGTACCATGACTCTTTGATCTGACTCTGCTCCCTGGCTACTGGGGACCCTCGCAGGTCCCTGAGCGGACATCTGCTGAGGGTGTGTGGCAAAGGAGCCTGGGTGCTTTTGCACCTGCAAAACATTTAAATAAAAGGCTGCGTGATGTGACCACGGAAGCAGAGCTTGAAGACAGTGGGCGTTGGGTAAGACCACATCGCAAGTAAGGGAAACTCTATTTGTCACAATACATGCAGTCAAACTGCATACATGCAGTCAAACTTTGAAGCAGCAGTTCAAGCAGGAAGGGAGAAAAACAAAACCTTTGTTGCACCTGCTTCGAATGTCGCTCCAAGTCGAAACTGATTCGGAATCTCGATTTAAAGATATAAAGCAAAAAGCAAATTTTCATTTCTAATCAACGGCAAATCACACTCCCCTGACCGACCCGAAGTTGGCAGCAAATGTGACCTCAAGTCTGTGCGATGTCACTGCGACTCAGACACTGCACCGTACGCCCTCAAAATCGGCGTGTATATTCACTAAACTGATACCTAAAAGTGTGTCAATTTATGTTTTAAGGGGTGGTCTATCGGGGCCGCAAAACACGTTCGGTTTCTCGTCTGTTGAACCCCCGGCCAAAACCGAGGAGCAGAAATGATTTCTGATGCTGGTCTAGAATAAGGGACTATAATAAGTAAAGCTGATGTTTTCTGGCCGGGGGCGCTCCACCTGGGCCTGTAAAACCTCTATAAACCTCATTTTAGAGGAGCCAGAAATTGATGCCATCATTCCCGGCCAATATCGATTCTGGGTTCAATCAGGGGAGTGTGGCACCAAATAAATATCTAAGAAAAATTAACAGTTGAAACATACACATTAAATAGCAATGCAGGAAAGGGAGAGAGGCACTCAACATCAATAATATAGTTTTTGAAGATCATAGAAATAACAATGCAGGTCTCTGATGAAACTCCATTAAGTGTGGATGCAAATTTCGCCCGCTGCATGGGCACAAGGCGAGGAGGAGCATGGCAGAGTTATGTTGGGACACAGACAACGACGATAGATATTGAAGAGGTGTGACGCATACACGTAGCTTGGCGGTCTACGCTTGACCAGTACTAGATAATAGTAGATCACGAATTTGATGAACTCAGCTGCACTGCTGTGTCATGACGTTTTTCCAGGCACAACGCAATGAAATCATGTGGCTCCAGGCCACAAACGTAGATGTGGACCAAGTCGGAGGCGTTCAGATTGAAAAAGTACGCGCCTTCACTTGTTGCTGTTCTGTCCTTTGGCTGCGCGCAATCTTAATTCTGTGGCGTAAGCACCACAGGCCACGCCGACAGTTTCTCACTTGCATATCTTGTTTTCGCACAGGTTAACTTAAGGAGTGAGGGCAGAGGGAAGGGCTGTGCTCAGGCTAGCATCCGATTTTTAAAAGCAGAGGCAGAGCGTGGGGATGGCATAGCGCCGCCAGCTGCTCCCCCTGTGCGTCTGCCTTCATACATCCTATTGTGTCTAGCACACAGTGTCAGTGCACACAAAAGCCAAAGACACTGTTTTGGAAAAGTTTCGACTCAACTGGAAAAAGAAAGTTCAAAAGTGTTTGACAGAATATCAATGCAAAATCACAGGGAGAACGAGTGCGGCTGATAGGGCTGACGGATACCGTCCATGTGCTCATGCCTCTGCGTGCCTCTGGAAGCAAGCAGGTTTGTTTATTGAAGTGGGACTTACTTTTTACCGCCTGCGGAATTTTCTTTTGCTTCTTCTTTGCGTGCTTTGTTTCAACCACATTTTAATCATCAGAGCAAATTTGGGAGAGTGTATGGCTCCTGGGATCCTGATTCACTTCAGCATCAATGCAGCTGCCAAGTCGTAGTCAAAGTATTGACTGCCTGTGTCACACACAAGAGAGTCAGAAGGGATTCTAACAGCCACAAACACACACACACACTTATCTGCCCTCTTGCATACGCCTGCAGCTACTGTATCACCAGCAGATCTTAAGCCAGCAGCAGCAACAGCAGCACCTTCAACCCCAAATTCCGGCTACCATTCCTCTTCCTGCACAGCAATCGCATCCTTGGGAGGAGTTGTGGAGGCAAGGTACACTCCATACAAGGGGAGTTCAATTTAAGCGTCAGGCCTTGCCTACCGCGCAGTAGGAATTGTTGGGCTTTAGTTATGAGTTTAGTAAAGGAATATAGTAGGGGTTGACAAGTAGGCCTACTGCAATGATTTAGGTAAGCTCTAAAGCAACAACACCGTCTTTATTCAATTGTACATTTAGGAGGTCCGCGCACACCCTCCCCAACGCAAGTATCAGCGGTGTGGCATGAGCCTGCTGGTGCGGAGACCTTCATGGCACCTGAGGAGGATCTCCAGGTGTGGATGCAATTGGTTAGATAGTGACTCCAACACACTCAAAGGTGGTGTGAGCTGGCGCATGGCAAGGTCGTGTGTACAATTTAAAATAAGCACAATTCTGGTTTTGTTTGATGGCTGCCCAAGCAAACTGGTGTCTTTTTGGCTTAGCTGATACAGTCTACGTATAGAAGTCCCTCACGCTTGGTACTAAGCCCTGGAGCCCTACCAGGTGCGGCGACAGAAAAAGGTACAACCAGGGTGAAGCTGTAAACGCTGAAAAGGCTGCAGCCTCTAAAAAACAAGCTAAAGCGACTTGAATCCCCGCTCCCCTCCACGACGCTCTCCACAGACAGACCCTTTCTGCTACAATTTTCAGGCGTATCTGTACAGTACAAGTAATCAACTAATTAAAGTTCCAGTAAAAAAGGGTTTTCCCTGCTCTTATTTCGATTTATATTTCCCTGAACTGGACAAACAATATTGGGCTGTGGCAACACTACGGTCATCCATCCAAAGGCTTCTGATTTCCAATGCCGTCGGGGGCAAAACGTTAGGTCTCTCAGTAAAAATCGATGTTTGTTCTTACCATTGTTTGTTCCAGCTTCCAGGACACTTCAATGCTGTCTTGCAACCTCTGGCTATTCATTTGCTACTACAGCCACATACGCAGGTTCGCCAAGGCAGGAACGCATTTTGGTGGGGGACGGTCATCCTTTATGGAGATACGCACATCAGAAAAGACATTGCAGACGCTGCTGCTGCAGTAAAGGCTGAACAAGGATCTTACCCCTCAGCAGGTAACAAAAGATGCCGGCTAACGCTTTCTTATAATAACAAATCATTGTCGGGAAAATTGCGTAGGACGAGCCAAGGGTAGAAGGGGAGTGCTGCAAAGTGCTGTCAATTGCATAGGTGTTACAAGTAAATGTTGGGCTGAGGAAACCACACCTCTTGGTTTGAGCTGCTATTTCTCACAAATTCCACCATACACCATACCATGATGTGTTCTCATCTGATGTGTCCCTCCACATGCCCTCCGCTTGGTCTTGCTACTGCAGAAGCGGCTGTTAGCGTTGCAGACATTAACGAGCGTATGCTCCAACATGCCCATGCGTTTGTGAAGGGCCAGCGCGAAAGGCATGGCTTGGCATACGGACCAAGCCCCGGTGGAGAGGCATCACTTGAGGCTGGGCTTGTTGCTGGTAAGAAAGTTCCTTGAGCCTGTTTTGTTGCATGTGTGCATGTGTTGATGTGTATGTTTGAAGTATAAGAATTGGTGGGCAAATAGACAGACATGGCAGCGGTTTCTATGGCATGTGTGCTTCTGTTTCACCAGGAAGAAGGTGTTTGACAAAGCAAGCTAGGTTTAGAAAGCATGAGATCTAGAAACCTTAAATGCCTTGAACCCCGTTTTTGAGATGCATGCATATATGTGTCCTGTTTTGGCACCTTGATAAACGTGCCCAGGTAGGAGCAAGGCAAGCCAGTTTGGGCTGGGGTGTTCTTTTGTTAAAAACACACAGTGGTTATTGCGACGATCATGAACAGGAATAAAGGAACCCTGCAGAATTGGTCTTTCCCTGGCATATGACGGATCTTTGATGGCGCTAAAAACGAGGAGTGTGGTGTGGGAGCCCCTCATGGTAAGGGTTTTAATTCCTTTTTTTAATTACCAGAGTTGTCATGTATGAAGTCTAGGAGTAGATAAAGGTCGGTTAAAGACACCACAGATTATAGGTAACCCCTCTGCGCCCTTTCAATTTAATGTTGACATGCTTTTTGGCGCGACAGAACTTTACAAGAGCTGATCTTCTTCTCCTTCGTGCCTGCATCCTTCTGCAGTTGGACATCACCCCAAATAGTGACCTGGAACTGGAGGAGCTTATTAAAGGACAGGTAATGTACATGGTTGTGGGAGTGAGGACGCCAGAACCAGTCGTGGAAATCAGGATTCTCCCTATCGTAAATAATTGCATGTCGCATACCGCATACCTTTATCAAGGCAACGTATGCTGAACTTGAGCATAGCACAATTGCTCATTCCCCAACATTCACCGTCTACTTGCAGCAAGTTGGCCCCTCACTCACTCCTGGTGACACAAGTCGGTGGCTGGTCCCTCTGCTCCAGCACGCCGCAGGCACGTTTCAAAATTATGTTCATAATCAGGCTTGGCAAAGGGGGACATCCACCTGTAAGCGTGTTCTTCGTCTGTCAATGCATTTGTGGGCAGCGATGTACGAATGAGTATACATCTAAGTATTTAACCTCACGACTCACAACACTCTGTAGCGTCAACGGCCGAACTAGGAGCAGCAAGCAAGCTGTTACCTGAGGGGGGAGTCACAATCCGGGCAACTCAGGTGCTATGCAATTGATCTGCAAGAATGAGAGCACCATTCCTTGGCTCTTTGCTTGTTACGCTCAGTAATTGCGGCAAACTTGATATCTTAGCTTTACAAGCCCTTCGACACATACGCTCACATTTTCTCGCATCCTAATAAATTGAAGGTTCGCTATTTGCCAGAAAACCAGCTGCTGATGGAACGCAGTGCGAGCGGCAAAATGTCAGGTGGATACATAATGTGATATATCAGAGGCATGCAGCGCAAAATATCATGCTTTTTAGCGTATATGTGCAGCCAGTTTTGAATTTTACCGTTAGATGATAAATGTGCAGTGTCCTTTGATCCTTAACATTGCTGTGAGAGCTCGAATTGTACACTTTTGCTTGAGTTCCTTTCAGTGGGCTTGAAATGGATGGAGGCCGACCCTGATACTGCGTACGCCTTAGCTGGCACAGGTGAAGTGCTGCCGTATTTCCCATTGCTGGGATGGACGTGCAGTAATGCTGGGTTTTATAGGCATTTCAATGGTACACGTACAGCAGCAGCAATAATGCTAGGTTTAAGTTGTCCCAGAACAAGCCTGGTTGGACGAACCGAGTGAATGATGAATAGAATGCTCCTCTGTCTTTCACACCCTGATGAATTTGAACCGCATATTACATATGCACGTACACATGCACACACACCTTTCCCACCTGCTGCAGGTGTAGCACCTGACGATGTAGAACTGCCTGAATTTGGTCAACTTTGGCATGGCTCCCCGCTGAGCATAGGGGTACCCACAGGGTACAGCGTAACGACCTACCCTGACTGGTATGTGCCTTTTGCCTTGCTTTAGGGGGTACGCGTGGGGCGGGAGGGGCTGTTATGTTATTATTGAGGAATCAGATATTTCAGGCTTTTAGCAATGAGGGGTTCAACACATTGCAGGCTGTTAAGGATGGAGGGTTTAATCCCTAATAGGTAAGTAGCAATGAATGAACTGATGCCATTTGAAAGCCCCGACCTTGCTATACCTATTTTATACTAAAAACAGCACTCCTTTTTGCGTGGGATATGTTGTTCTTCAGAACGAGGTCACACACACACAAACGCACACACTCACATGCAGACCCTGATATTTGCCTCATACACATGCACCTGCAGCGCTTACATGATCACAGCTGATCATTTTGGTGCCGCAATTCAACCCTCTCCTCCAAACAGCAGAATAGACAAGCCATGGGCATGCGAGTGGGGGGTCATGGGGTACGGCGGCAAATGGGCTCGTGTGCGTGTTTTCTTTACCGAGGGAGGATGGGTGGAGAAATGGCAGGTCCTGGAGTACTATGTCCACTGACGCAATTGTTTGCACATGACATCCGTACTGCCACCTTTGCCCTTTGAAACATTGATGAATGGAATGACGAGCAGTGTGCCTTTTATGACGATGCTGAGGTGCATGTACTCTTCAAAGGACTGATTTAACTTTATGGCAACAAGAATGCAAGTGTATTGCTTACAGATCTACAGCATAAAATTAACGAAATTGATCATAAAGCATGATAGAAGACAGAATAGGATGTGCGTAAGATATTTGGTGCTTTGACTGGCGAGTGCTGCTGTGGAGCATACTATGTAGCTCTTGATACAGCAAGATGATTGCAGGACTCTGCTGGTGTGCGTGTTGGGTTTGCTGGGTAAATTTTGCTGTGTCAGCAACATTTTGAAGTACAGGAGGTCCATAAGATGAAGGATTTCTAGTACCTGTTCAAGCCATGACTTTCCAACTCCAGGGATACTGCAGGAGGAAAATGGTCACCCCTTTCAAGGTGAAAGTTAAGCCCACAAGTACTAGACTCTGGTAGTGCTACTAGTAATACCAAGCATAGTATTCAGTGCAATATATTTTGCTTCTCTGTCATGTCACACAAAATCCTGTGTTAATGTCACTAAATCACGTATATTTACCACAACCACGGATTCTTAAGTCTACAAATGCGTACTTACGCGTTATAGGTGGGTCATCCGCCTCTTGCCGGATTGTTGATGTTAAGGTGCAAGCTCTATTTTACGGTAGCATGAATGCCATAACTGGTGGACAAGCTTCTCTAGGACCTGAATCAAGGCAGCAACAAAACGCTGGCACTGAATACTTGAAACGCCTCTGCCTGTGCGACCTGCCCCACCAATACTACAGCAAAAACATGTAGTCCAGCGACAACCCTCTTTAGATAAGACCGTTAAACCCGCACTGGAAAAACTCTAAATACCATTTAAGGGGTATTTCCTCTCTCTCGCTTCCTTTAAACCAAATAGCCCTCTCCTCCAGATTGTATTTCTAGCGCCTTTTTTGTTTGGATGTCACGACGAGTCATGGTACCAGCTTAAGCATGGATTGCAAGTATGAGCCAGTCCGCCAAGCCCCCCCATAAAGGTTGTGTTTAACGTCTCCTCCCTCTCCACGCGAGGAGGAAGCCACGGCTCAAGCAACGCCCCGAGGTGATGGTAGTACTCAGACTTGCAGTCTGAGGAAAGGAAAAGAAAAGAAAATCAACGCAGGGGTGATAACACCTCAAGCATGGAGTTTGGAAACGAAGAAAGAGCTGTTGGACAGCGAAATACTCACGCTACCAGGCGAATTCGAATTCGCGACCCCAAAGACTCTGGCCTGACCACGGGCCACTAGGCTTTCAGGGCAGCTACCCAAAGCAGTCTGAGGAAAGAGCTAGTTTGTTACAAGAGGGACCATCTAAACAGGCCAAACAACCAAATAACCGTAAAATTGTTGCTCACATTATAAATCCCAGGGAAAATCACATGACATGATTCGTCCATGCCACTGATTTAGCATGACATGGAAAAAAGAAAAACTACGCAGGTAGTGCACTGTCACGTGAAAGCCACTCCCCACATTAATTAAGAAAAAGGAGCCACTTAGGTACCGAGTACCGTAAAGCTCCTCCACCGCGATAAGAAAAGGAAAAAACAATGGGGATCAAGAGGGTTGCAGGCTTGGCCTGATCCCCCATTATCACTGCTGTTGTTAAGGTGTATTTTGTGTCTTGTTTCTGTAATCTTGTTCAAGCTTTATATTGCATGGCAGTGCAGTTTAGAAACTAGTTGGTGCACTTTGTGCGTGGGGACGCCTAAGTTAAGTAAAGGAGTTATGGTGTACTGATTGTAGATTGTGGCCCCGACGTTAAGAAGTATAACATGAAGTGTGACTTGGTTGTTTCGAGAGATGCCTCGGAGGCTCCTTGTTTGTAGACGCTGGATAAGAGGTTGATGTTGGTTGTGCGCTTTTTCTAATGTCTGTTGCGGGTTTATGTCTGAGCAGAATTTGAATTCTACAAGATGTATGTCTCTGTCCTTTGGGGGGATCTGTTTGGGATCCAAATGCCTGGGTTCATTACACTAGGGTTCAATGTTTAGGTCAGATAACTTTTCACTGTCACAAGCATCCATTGTAATAATTGCTGAGCCCGGCTTGCCTTTACTGATCTCTTCACCACAAAGGCTAACTGCGTGGTGGTGTCGGTTTATGTGCATTATTGTCAGAGTATGGTTGTTGCATCTAAGAAGTATGTGTGGAGCACTGTCTGATCCTCCGCACAAAGGGCATGTGGCAGGCCCTGTCGTATGGCTAAACCGTTTGGTGTGCTTGTCTGTGTGTATCGTGTCCGTCCTGCCTGTACTTAAGGACTTGTTCCTGTTCCTTAAAAGTCACATTTGGCATGGACCAAAACTTGTTACTGAATTGGGCATGCGCAAGGGGCTTTGCAGTAGCTTACCGTGTGTGAGAGTCAAGCTGTGCCGCACGCTGAGGCCTATCATGCTATTTTTGCCAGAGCTTGTAAAGCAGTGTATCTGTGTTAGCTTCACCAAGGTAATGGTGGGCGTGCATGTAATGTTATAGTTTGTCTTGCAGGTTGGTCAAAACTCGTAGCTCTTCTGCATGGGAGCCAACTTTGTTCGGAACGCTTAGCCAGAACAGGTCGTAGAAGGGGTCAGTAGCTGGCGGGAGGGCAACGTTAGAAATTCGGTTGACTGCTGCTTTGTGTGGCTGCTAGGTGGTCTGCACCCTCATTGCCAATAGTACCAGAGTGAAATTTCATTTTGTAACAAGTGACAGTAGAAGTTGAGGATTGGATTAAATATGCAATGTCCTTGTAGTTCCTTGTGCAAGTGGTGGAGTACAGCCATTGGGATCAATAGCTGTTTTCGAATCTGAAAGAGGGATGAGGCACTGTCTGTAGCAATTTCAGTGTGGCCTTTTTGTACCGCTACTAGCACAGCTGCGAGTTCAGCTCTATTGATGGTGAGTGTGGGGCCGCTGCCTCCAGGATTGATAGTGACGGTATCACTATAACCAGCGTCTGTAGTGGGGGTGAAAATGCCAGCGCCTATAATTTGCTGTTTGCTTATCGCATCTTGCATGGCACTACCATCGGTGTATGTGATTGATTTCCAGTTTTGTACTTTGGGAATTGTGGGCTCTTGTAATGGTTGACGTTTGTGTTATGAAGCGTTTGCCACTGGCTGATGTTAGCAGCGATGGGAGTATCTGGGTGTAGGAGTTGAAATCTCTTCCTCTGCGTGTTCTTGCATTTCACATGAGCAGTGCCAAGCACGTGGGCTCTATTGTTACAAGTCCACGTTGCTTCAGGAATTGTCTGTTTGAGATTGTTGAGCCAAGCTGGGTTGGATTAAACCAGGGCTTGTTTCCCTTGATTGTTCCAGACGACTATTAGCTGCACTTTATACTTGTTGTGCTGAGGCTGGGTTGGAGAGTCTAACCAAACTTCTGTAGGGTTTAAGAGCATGCTGTCTGCAAAAAACTTGGCTAGAACGCATGCATGCTCAGGGTAGTCGTTTATCCAAGTCATGTACCCGTTCTTACTCCAACCAAGCCAATCAGGGAGGAGTAGGAATGTTGCTGTAGCTTCTTGAGTGAGTTTGTTGATTGAAGTGCATGTCCCACAAGTGAATGCAGGAGATAGTCGCAATAATTCGGGTGGCAAAAGGAGAAGCCAGTGAATTTTGTGTCGAAAGCATTAGTGCTTGCTCCAAATACTGTGTCTCCAGTATTTTCGCTCCAGTAGGCTTGGTAACTAGGGTCAAAATCTAGGGGGCTAGCAAATTTTTGCTTGGTAACTAGTGCCCGTTTTGGGAGGGAGGTCATAATGTGCCTCGGGGTGCAATACATATTGGAATCTTTTGCCTTTTTCCCAATGTTGTTAAGTGAGCTCATTTGAAGTTTATACATTTGTAACAGACCTACAATTTCAGTTGCCGTGTCTTGCACAGGTGGTTGTGTAGTACTGTGTAGGCCAATCCGTTCAGATTGGTTGTAAGCATGTAGCAAGATGTTGAGACGTTCTAGGGATAGCATGCCTGTGCACTTGCCGTAGATGTCATACGCACAGGCTGCTTGACAGGTTATGTGTTCAGGGATTTTGGGTTCACCCTCTGAGTCTTTATTATATCCTGGCTTGAGGAGGTCCACATCCCGCACCCAGATCTCACATTTCCAGGTGGGT
>Ga0307974_1000675_pt1:0-17500 | contig 21822 bp, 18 predicted proteins | sample OrgLakmetagen784_FD_201812 | JGI IMG/M metagenome (GOLD analysis project Ga0307974, IMG submission 201812) | Saline water microbial communities from Organic Lake, Antarctica - #784 | ecosystem: Environmental > Aquatic > Non-marine Saline and Alkaline > Saline | place: Antarctica: Organic... | reverse complement strand
AAAGAAAGACAAGGCCTTCTCTGTGACACCCACTGAGGCCATAAACACGCTTTATCATGATGATCTGGACGTCGTCCACCACATAAATCATTGGCAATTTTACATTTGCAACAAAAGGGGTAGAGATGCTGGCCCCCAGAAAGACAGGAGCAATCCTATTAATACCACACACACTACGCTTCTATGATTTAGAAAGATGGGCCCTACCCCTGTTCAAAGAAGCTGGATTTGTGCCTAAAATCACCCAAGCTGCTGCTTGCACAGATATTGCATGTGCGTTCTGTGAAGTGAGCTCCTACCATTTGGAAATCAAATCTCTGGATCTGGTCCCTCCCTTTCAAGACATGTATATATGCGACGTCTGCTATCGTATCTACCATTGGCAGCGCCTACTAAAAACCAACTGCTACAATGCCAATGAGCGAGACGCACTACATAATGACACTAATGCCACATGGGCCTGCCCAGCCTGTCCGTGTTAACCTAAATGAAATGAAAAAAGAACCCTTACATCTTTCAAAAGAGAGTTGATGAAAGCCTCGTGGAACCCGATGGGATCTAGAAGAAATGCAAAAAACAAAAAACTTGTGAAAGTTTAAGACGCCGCCTCCAAATGTACGAAGAGCATATCACGGCACCAAACCTACCGCAACCTGCATCAGACACACACCTTAATGGTCTTCAAAACCAGCCAAGAAAGAAACTCCTACCAGCCCTATGACATCAAACTTCAATGCAAAGTCAATTTTTACATCCAGTCCACCATCCCTCAAGCAGACATTGCAGCCACTGGGCGCTGCGAGTACTGGATCACTGGCGTCAATCTCATGAAGCACCAAGGAAACGACACCGAATCTCCCTCAGACAACCCTATACTCCCAGAAGTGTACACTGCCACAGCAGCTTGCATCTACAACGTAGACGGAAAATGCAAACTTAAAGGCATGCTCACCCCTGAGCGCCTCAACATTCTACAAAAGGCTTTTAAAAAGGCAAAATACAGCGGCTTGCATGCCAACATTCACCCGCCCCCAATCTGAGTCTTGCATCGGAGCTCGTGGGCCTCATCACACGCAAAGATACCGCTACCTCCAGACATGCAAGCCACAAGATTAAAAATTCGTTCTCACGTATGCTTCCCCCCAAATCATCACCGCCCTACAAATATGGGCCCTGGTCACCAAAGAAAAAATGGCATCCCCCTTTGACTATGACCCTACGCACGCTCCCCCAATACTGGAGTGAACACCTAAGGCCTTCGGGGCAAACTGCAACGCCTTCTCTTCCAAGTTCACTGGTTTCTCTATTTGCCATCTCATTTATCATGATAACACCATGTAATTAGCAACAAGGCTTGCAATTTACTCTGCTGCCCTTAGCACAGAGGCAACAGCTAACTTCATGTTTTTTCCCACCTGGAATAAAAGGATGACCACCAACTCCTACGCATCGCTCTACCGCAAATTCCCGCTCATATGCAAATTATTGGGCTCCATACCATCAGACCATCTCCAATTTGTGACTAACCTTCTGGAACAAAATACAGATGCCCCTTCCCAAACACACTTGGGAAGTGCACATCATTGCAATATGGAATACTAAAGGCAGAAACTACCTCAATGCTTGCAACAAGAACTGGCTATAAGAGCGTGCCAAAGGAATTCCTGAGGCAATGTGGGAGATCAATTACATTCATTACGACCCCTACCCCTCTGCATTTAGCACTGAAAAGACTCCTGGCTTTAATAAAGTAAAAAAACTATCCAGCGACCACCTTCATCAAAACCCACAAGGCCCTCAAGATAAAAATAGTACCCTATTGGACCCACCTCAGAGCTCTGACGAAGCAACCAAACACAGCTCCAGCCCAAATTTGATCCGTAAAGTACAAGATTGGCGGGATTGGACCTACACTGATGGTAGTCTTTAAAAACACGAGGAAGGGCAAAACACAGGATCAGGTGTATACCACCCTTGCTTAAACGTACCCCATTACGTGAACCCAAAAGGCGTAGGTATAACCAATACCATCTCACGTGCAGAGCTAGCTATAGCAGCCGCAATCATTCACGGCTGTTCCCATATAGCCTCAGATAGCCTAACTTCAATGCACCAAATTAAAAATCAGCTCTCACACCCAAACCTCCACCGCAACTACATCCAGGGAGATGTCCTCCAATCCATTGCCAAAGCAATCCACCAGTCACCATCGCCCATTCAATTTCACAAAGTCAAATCCCACGCAAGTATTATAGGCAATGAATATGCTGATGCTCTTGCTAGAAAATCAAGCACAACCTACTCTGACGTTGCGGATACCTCCATCAAAACAGCTGGGCCTGAGTGAAACCCCTTCTACATCTACTGGCTTGCAAAAGAGTATGAAGAACACCGAATCATACTAAATCAACCAAACACAGCCCAGTCACCTACCTTAAGGCTTTGGTTCCCATCCAATTACCATGACGCCTTACAAGCACACATGCACCCCCTCCATAAACTAGGAAATGCCAATACCATAGCAAACTACCATGAATACTACCAGACCCTTATCAGAAATGGCGCTGCTGCCAATGGAGCCGCTAGCGACGCTTACCTAACAGCATCCTACGTCCCTGTTATAACCAAGTGCATCATTCTAAAGTACAGAACAGGGAGTTTTTACCACCAAAAGCATGCAGTATGGTTTAAACACTCAAACTAACTTGCACCCTCTGCCCTCAACTAGACAGTGCCCTGCATATCCTTTCTGAATGCTAACACACACAAATACGATTAATGATCACTGGGAGACACAACTTAGCATGCACTATGATCTTCAAAGCCATCAGCAAGACAGGCTCCCTAGGATCCTGTTTTGTCTGCAAGGATATAGGTAGCAGTGAACGGCTGGCTATGCAAAATCTTCATAATCCCAATACAGCTGAAACTAGGATTATACCAAAGTGGCTCGCTTCACCCCGCTTCTCAGACAAAAATAGGTTTACCTCCAGCCGTCCGGATGCTGCACTGGTTGCTTTCATCTCCGCAAGAACAAAAAAGCAACAGACTGCTAGTAATGGAAGGGGGATGGGTTCTTAGAAGGGGCAATTGAGGGGGACTGGGGGCACCTCAGCAGCACCGCCAGCCACTAGCAGATCCACCTCACAGCCTCAACCCAAAGATCTCAGCATTCTACAACAGATTCACCTCACTGAGAATTGTGAGGACACTAGACGCAGAACCAGCTGAGTGCCGTGCAGGAACACAAAGGCCTCTGCTCCATCCTCCAAGGAGCCTCCGTTACCCTCCATACCATCCTGTTGGGAGTGGGTGGCACTATCTACAACAATCACACGCTGGAGCCTCTTAAGAGCTGGGTCTTGATTCTCAAAGAGTTAAGAAACTCGCTTCCAAGCTTCATGTTCATTCTGTCAATAACGCTGCCAAACTTGTTCATACCAGACATGCCCTTTCTAGCACTGTTATCAACTCTCATCAGGAGACGGTTTCAGGTTAAGCCAGGAACCCCCCTGATTATCATTGATATTTTCGTTTTGCTTTGGTGGAGGAGTTTTACAGTACCCAATACCAAAGTGGCTCCTTTTCCTTACTTAAAGTGGGGAGTGATTTTCAGCCTGCGTAGTTTTTTTCCCCTTGAATTGCTGCTTTTTCGTTTTTGCTGTATCAACCGCTGGATACCATAAAAATCCTCTGCTAGAAAGACCCCTTGAGGATCAGGATCAAAGTTTGCAGGCTTTCTTGGCCTAAAACCGGTCGGCACGGGCACCAAGCGGCATACCAAACTAGATCTGCCAGATAAAGAACTCTGGTGGCTGAACTATCTTGCTTGTTACTTATGTAACTATGTGTTCTGCACCACCCAATGGATGCAGGGCCACACAAAATCCTGGCTCTCAGAGAGCTAAGAGAGACTTGCTTCGAAGCTTCACTTGCATTTTATCAACTACAATGACCAATGACAAATAAACTTGTTCTTGCCAGACACATATGCATTGTCAACTACCAGAAGCTGGTTTCATACCATGTCTGCATTATACGGTAATTGTCTTTTTTCTTGTCAAAAAAAATAAAAGAAAAGAAAGCAGTAAAAACGTTTTTACCGCCAACGTGGATTAGGAAATTTCCTATTGTCGGTTGTCTCGTCCACGCGGGAAGTGTAACACACTACCTTAGAAGCTGTAAAGCTGTAGCATTCTCGTACGGCTGCTCTTTTATAATTCAGGGAGGAAGGGAACGTGCAATTGGGCAATTAAGATATACCTTGAGCAGTAGGCAAATTCTCAAACGTTACTCTCCTCCGGGAACCGATTCAAAATCAGAACAATAATCGCCCCGTAATTTTATTCAGGCGGGCGTCTCGGCGCATTCGAACACAGAAGAGGCAACATTCAGTCTTACCCCATAATTTTTCCACAAATATCAATCAAATCATCAAATCGAAATGGTTTATCTTAGTTTGCGGGAGATTATCGAAAGACACCCAGACCCAGTTCCAATGGGCCTGAGCAGGAACGCCAAGTTCACAGCCAACCTCTTTGCAGGTGTGTGATGGGCTATTTCTGGATGGGTCATTTGGGTGTGTGTGCATTTGTGCCGTATGGTTGACTATATCAGATACAGGCTTGTGTGTATAGTCATTTTGATGCAGTGTAGTGTGCGCTACATGACATAAACTACCGCACTGATGCATATCTTGTGAGCGGAAAACAAACCGTCCCGTACATGTGCGTGAGCGCGCCAAATGTCGCGCGTGCATGTCTGTCGTCTGTCTGTGCAAGTGCGTGAATGCGTGCATGTAATTGAAAGGAAGGTTGCATGTGATTGAACGCACGTCGTTTGTGTGTGCATGTGTGCATGTGTGCATGTGTGCATGTGATTGAAAGGAAGGGTGCACTTGATTTGCCTGCAGTTGTGCGCGACAGCAAACCAGCACGCAAGAGCGGCGGAGGCACAGGTAAAATAAGAGTAGGAACACGTGATATACAATATACAATACTCCTCTTGATTAAGGTACTCATTTGCTCTCACGATTCACCTAGCGCAAGAATTATTCCAGAGGGGGCTAACGGAGAAATGCCTGAAATTGCGCATCTTTGCATTCAGAAGGCAGCCACTCACAGCCACTCCATCCGATCCACACCATTTTAGTACCAAATTGTAGCTGGCATTGAGAGCTACCCGAGCACGTGCCCAGCTTTATGTGGGTCGCTTTGCGTGCTGAGATAGACTGCACACAAGGTGCATGTAAACCCTAATGTGCATGGGCAAATGGCTCAAATACTCATAAAACACCAACCACTCAGCCATTTTCTTTCATTTTTGTTGCAATGATATGCTTTTCTAATACCATAAAAAATAATCCAGATTGGTCAGTGTGTGATCTGGTATGAAGAATTTGTGGTAAAAAATGGCCTGCACGCCACAGCAAATTAAACACACGCCCCCCAATTGGCAAGCTCCAAATTTTACACCCACAGACAGCATTCATATTATGTAAAGTTCTGGCTTGCCAATTGGGGGTTGTATAAGCCAAAGAGCATATCAAAACTTGCTCATTTTGGGCCTCAGTCAGCCCCCTCTGGAAATATTCTGTCAAGCTCGCTCCTGCCAAAAATTATGAGCTTTGCAGAATACAAATGACGGCAGTGTTTGCATTGTGTGGAAGTGCAGTTAGAACCCCTGTTTTGATTGTGTTCACCTGGCGCCTGTGCTATTGTCCCCTTCTCTCTCTCTCACACACACACACACACACACACACACATACACACACACAGACTACTGGTCCACTTTGTACCTTGAAGATCCTACCCCTGGAGGTGAGTGGAAGAGGAGCATCATAAGATCATAAGCAAACAACAGTAATGTCAGGCTACATTGTGTGTGTGTGTGTTTGTATGTGTGTGTGTGTGTGTGTGTGTGTGTGTGTGTGTGTGTGCCCTCAAAAGCGCTTTGAGAGCCTTTTTATACGCGCTCCCAGTGTTCACGCCCTGGAACAAACATGAATTTGCTTCAAATAGGTTTAACAGCTAATAACAGCTAATAATCGGCATGCTGACACAGTGGCTGAGCACAATGCCTGTGATACAAAACAAACAACAAAGAGGGGCTGTTGGCTAGTGTAAGAGTATGTAAAAGGTTTAGCCATCGAAGTGTAGATACAGTGCGTATGACTCACATGCTCACATGACAGAATTTATGCGAAGGTTTCCATGGCAGTACGTGTGTGAAGATTTCCCTGCCACAACTATTGTGCGTATATGTGTACCATTTAGTGTGTACACGGTTCTGGCCAACCCTACACATTACATGAATTGGCATGTGTGGCTGTGGGAGCATTGCTTTGTGGCATTCTTGTTGCCAAGGCCCATCAGGGCCGTCATCTGCGCCCAAAAACGGACATGTGTCTTTAGTCTATAGCACATACTCGATGTCTTTAGCACGTACTTGATGTGTATTGATGTGTAATAAATTGTATTGCACATACTAGATGTCATTAGCACACAAATGGCTCACCTGTGAATGTGCCAGCACCCAAGAAACCCAATGCAAGCTAGCTAGCCAACGTGCAGTTGTCAAACCAGAAAGCTGTGTTACACTTGTTGTATATAGCAGCTGACTGTGGCAGTTTGAAGGCCTCCGTAAATATAACCTGCTGCATATGATACATTCTCAGCAGAGAATCTCCTCTTGAGAGCCCCAATCTGGCTTCCAACTTTCGGACAAATTTATTTAGGCCATTCTGTATTGCTTCTCAAATAACAGCTTTGCCGAACCAGCAGGGTGAACAGAAATATGGAGCTCCCCCTAGTAAAGACTTTCCGCCCAAATTGCACCTACTGAAATAAAACTTATACTCAGCATACATACATACATGCATACTCAGCATACATACATACATACTCAGCATACATTAAGAATAAAACGTATACTCAGCGTACATACATACATACTCAGCATACATTCCATCTTGTTTCAATGACAAGCAGCTCAGTAGGTACTTGCAGCGACATGTACATCTTTTCTTCGCTGGCAGGCGCTGGCAAGTAGAGCTATTTACACATGTTCTCAATATGTCCTTGTCTTTTACTTTCGTGAGGAACCCACACCTTTTGGTTTGCTGGCAGGCCCTGACAAAGTGGAGCTTGTTGCCTTTGCAAGGAATGTGGACAACCTCCCTTGTGACAGAGAGGGGAGCGCAGTGCACACAAAACCAAACCCAGGTCGTTGTTTTTGTATCACCTTGTATTGCATTTTTGTGAGTAATCTGGTTTATGGGTTTGAGAGCGTGTGTGTGCGTGTATGCGTGCGTATGTACATGTGTATATCTCTGCAAACTTGTGTGCTTGTGTGTATGTATGTGGGTGTGTCATATCTATCTGCGGTATATATGCGTAAGCGTGTGTGTGTTTCGATGTGTCTCTTTTCTAATTGTTTTGTGCGTGCATGAGTGTGTACATGCAGACATTTCAATTGTTAGCAGTCGATACATGACTCATTGTGGGGCTGCTTGTGACGGTCTGAGGAATGGGCAAGCGAGCGTGCATTAAGCATTTGTGTACTTACAGCAATGCGTCATAATTTGCACCTATGAGAGAAAGCGCTTCAATGCAACAGCCTGTGTACCTCACAACCTATGCAAGGATTAATAAGGTAAGGTAAGGGAAGGTTAAGTTACATCGCTATATATGCCTCAAAGGGCATCTCAGCGGAAGCTTGGAAAAAGCCTAAAACCACACCTGGCTAAATAATTAGAAATAGGCTAGAGGAAACAGAAGTATCTAGAAGAGAAAGGAATATTGAAGGAACTCAGGTCTCGATGTGCCCGTCTCCCTCCTTCTGCTTGTCCTAACCAGCACGCAAGGAAAGTCCCGTGACGGACGTTCGTGACGAATAGCGACCCGAAAATGCAGAGGCAGTGCAAAAGCGCAGCCGTGGCATCTTGTGCAAAGCCTTTGTTTCTGATGTCGAGGTTCTTTTGCTGTCGCATTGTTGCAGGGGACATCATTCGCCTAGAGAAAGTGGATCTTAAGTACTATCAAGGAAGGCCCCAACTCAACCTGCAGGTCTGTGCTTGTGCGTGTGTGTGTGCGTGTGTGTGTGTGTGTGTGCAAGTGCATGTGTGTGTACACGTGCATGCACGTGGGTTAGTATGGACATGTGTGTGAGTACACGTGCATGCACATGGCTGATCCATACATTTAAATAACTCCACATTTACCCTTGTCACCCAAGAGGAAGAAAGGGTGGTGTTCAAATTGTACGCTTAATTTCTCTTCCGGTAGTTGATTGACGATCTGATGTTGTTGATGAAGCGTGTCCTGTCGTACATATCAGCACGCACGTAATATCCCATCATGCCTCTCCAATCTGCAAGAAATCATCATAAGCTCCAGCGTGGCCTACTTTCAACCCTTGTCCATGTCCTTCCATGTCCTCCCAACCCTCAACCATGTCCTCACGACCCTTAACCATGTCCTTCCATGTCTTCTATATCCTTAACCATGTCCTTTCATGTCTTCTAAACCCTTGACCATGTCCTTCCATGTCCTCCCAATCCTTGACCATGTCACACTGTCACGCCAGCCCGCTTCATACTCAAACTTTGCTCATGCCCACACACACAGTGCTCTGTTTTGCATGATATTATATCATATATCATATATCATTGATATATCTAAACATAGGTACACCATTTATATCATATATCATATATCATAGATATATCCAAACATAGGCACACCATTTCTCTGTTGCACGCAACGTTCTGTTTGGACGCGTGCAAATCGTTTTTGCACGCAAAACTCATTTGGTCGCGCGCAGGTCGCAGGCTTAGGCGGTGACGACATGCAATAAAATGTACAAGTACATGCTCTGTTGGTGCGGATTGTCATTCCTTTGTGTATGATGCTCTGTCGGCCGTGCAGGTTGCAGGCCTAGGCAGTGACAAAATGCACAAATACGCGGTGTGGTCCCTTTTTACACGTGAGTACTAGGATCAGATGCAACAATGCATGTAATGGTGTACAAGTGTGAGATGTGTGAACGGTGTGGCTGAGCAGGGAAGCCTCCAATAGTATGGTCAAATCAAATCAAATTGTCAAACAAGCGGTGCTTACTGATAACATCCGACCTTAGAGTATTGTTAACACTGAATTCTGGTTTGTGACATATTAGAATGACGAGCACGTTTTTCTGGTGTACGTTAAGATGGAAAAAGAAGCACTGGGTAAAGAAGTTTTAAATTGCAGATAAGACACTGTCAGCGATTAAGTGTCAATGTGGAGCATTGAAGCTTTAGTTTGCGGTTTGCTTTTCATCTATTCCGCCATCAATGTGCGTTTAAACCTCAACCGAAACCATATCTAGGCAACGATGAACAATCCTGGCTCCAATAACCACTTAGCCATATGCAAAACAAGTGCATTAACATATAAGCACGCATACACATATATGCACGTTTACACACACATACACAAACACACACATACACACACATACGCACACACACATATACATAATTGCACACGCATAAAAGTGCAGACACACTCTTCATTAAAAACACACTCACGCCTTCGTAAGTGCACACACACACACACACACACACACACACACACACATGTCTTGCCATACACACATGTGCTGCCTAACAAATACGCAATCTGGTGTGCCTGAGCAGGCCACCCCCCGACTGATGAAGTTCCAGAAGCCCCTTATGCCAGCAGCAGTGTCTCTGATACCTACAGGTATACTGTAACTGTGATACAGGTATACTGTAACTGTGATACAGGTATACTGTAACTGTGATACAGGAATACTAGACAGGTATGTGTCTCTGATACCTACAGTGTCTCTGATACCTACAGGTATACTGTAACTGTGATACAGGTATACTGTAACTGTGATACAGGTATACTGTAACTGTGATACAGGTATACTGTAATCGTGATACAGGTATACTAAACAGGTATGTGTCTCTGATACCTACAGGTATACTGTAACTGTGATTCAGGTATACTAGACAGGTATGTGTCTCTGATACCTACAGTGTCTCTGATGCCTACAGGTATACTGTAACACACACACAGTGTGATACCACAGTTTTAACACACACAGTGCCTCTGATACGTACAGGTATACAGTAACACACACACTGATACCTACAGGTATACTGTAACACACGCATTGCACACCTCAACCATGACACACACATTGCACACCTTACCTCAGTGTCTCTGATACCTACAGGTATACTGTAACACACACATTGCACACGTTGCGCACAAGGCTTGCCCAATTCAGCACCGTCCCCTTCTTCTCACAAAACTACAAGCACGTATACGCATATTGCACACGTTGCGCACAAGACTTGCCCAAATCAGCACCACCTCACTTCTTCTTACACAACGACAAGCACGTATACACACATTGCACACGTTGCGCACAAGACTTGCCCAATTCAGCGCCACCTCACTTTTTCTCACACAACGGCAAACACACACACGCTAACACACAAATGCACACACATGCTAGCAAGCAAGCGCTATGATGGCTATGACTCATGTATAGAAGGTCACATGGCATACTGTGCAAATACACACACATGAAACATGTGCACACATACACAACCAAGCAGGTGCTCAGAAGAGGATTTGAGCCGTTTGGCTACCTTTAGAAGCGCCCTAGACGATCGTGAAGCCAAAGCCGCAGCGTTGCAGCAGCAGAACCAGCAGGCTGCTCAACCATTGCCCCCCTTGCCTCTCCAATACGATATACAGGTGCGCTTCTTTATTTTTCTTTCTATTATTTTTAGTGCCTCTCTTATACCTTGTGCAGGTTCGTGATTCTACAATTTTTTGAGGGTGCACATACACTTGTGACCAGCCTATAATTGTGATGCTTTTATGTGTGTGTATGTGTGTGTGTGCGTGTGTGTGTATGTATGTGTGCGTGCGTGTGTGTGAGTGAGTGTACGCTTCAGTGAGCAAAAGTGGTGGAAGATTGTGTGCTCAGCACAGTCGAAAGTAAAAGAAAGGAGGAGGTAATAAGGAACGTCCTCTCATTCATAGGTAGCCCTTCAACGCGTCGTATTTCTGCTTCAATAAAGGCCTCCGTTTGTATGTAAGTTTTTTTTATTTTTGGCACCACCCCACAGTGCAGCACTCATCACCAACGCCATGGCAGCGTCCATAAATCTGCACTCATCATCATCACTCATCAAGCAATGAGCCATGCTCCTACAAGGTCAGAATTCAGGTGAGACCCTAAAGGTTAACCCTAAACCCTAAACCCCAAACCCTAAACCCTAAACGTGAGTGTTTCTGCTTCAGTGAAGGCCTCCGTTTATACGTAGTGTTTTAATTTTGGGCACTATGAAGAGCACCACCCCACAGTGCAGCGCTCATCACCAACGCCATGGCAGCGTCCATAAATCTGCACTCATCAAGCAATTCATTCACCATGCTCCTATGAAGTGGCCCTTCGTCCCTACAACAACACTGAATTCAGGGTTTAGTGAAAAACCTTAAGGGTCAACCCTAAACCCTAAACCCTTAACCCTAAACCCTAAACGTGCTCAGTCCTACCTGCAACATGCAGCAATGCTTGTTGTGCTCCTGCGCTTTACGGATCTTTTGGTGCCAATTTCCGCGCCACCTCCGCATCACACATGAACCTCTGCCACTACAACATCAGCACAGCGCCCAACACACAGCAAAGCACCACCACTGCATGCGACTGATCTTGTGCTGCAGGTCCTTATGCCTCCACCACATCGGCAAGGGGCGCACTCTTCTAACACGCAGCAAATTACCCAAATAGCACGCCACTGATCTTGTGCTGCAGGTCCTTATGCCTCCACCACATTGGCAAGGGAAGCACTCTTCTAACACACAGCAAATTACCAAAATAGCACGCGACTGATCTTGTGCTGCAGGTCCTTATGCCTCCACCACATCGGCAAGGGACGCACTCTTCTAACACGCATCAAATTACCAAAATAGCACGCCACTGATCTTGTGCTGCAGGTCCTTATGCCTCCACCACATTGGCAAGGGACGCACTCTTCTAACACACAGGAAAGCACCAAAATAGCACGCCACTGATCTTGTGCTGCAGGTCCTTATGCCTCCACCACATTGGCAAGGGACGCACTCTTCTAACATACAGCACCAGCAGCAGCAGCAGCAGCAGCTACAACAACAGCAGCAGCCGTTTGCATCTATGCATGCCGGCGGTTGGGCAGCACCCTACCACCGCCCCGCCCAACATCCTCCCCCCTTGCAATGTGTACCTACAACCCTCGAAGAAGTGACCCTCGTCAAAGTGGAAGGCTTGGCTAAGGTCTGCGTGGCTCCCAGTCGCGTGCTTGTGGACGTCATATGCAAGGTTGGTTGTGATTGTGTGAGTTTTTGTGGCTGTGCGTGTGCGTGTGTTTATTTGTGTGTGTGAGTGTGTGTGTGTGTGTGTGTGTGTGTGTTTGCAGTGAAAGTCAGCAAGAGCTGTTTTCCTTGTGCCGTATTATAGACAACCGTGGCTAGCCACACCCTGCAGGCTCATGCTACAGGAAAATGTGTGGACCTGATCATGCACCCTCATCCTACCCTCTCAATGCGCGCTGCTTTGTTCATCTCTCTTCGTACATCCGCTCCATGGGCTGCTGCAAACGTGGCCTTCTTTCTAAGCAATGTGGGGAGTGGTTTTCACTTCCTGCATAGTTTTTTTTGTTCTTGCTCAGCTGCACGTTCTGCATATAGTTGAAATCTTCCTTGCGCTTGATGGCCGCTGCTTGCAATACGACACCTCTCCTGTCAGCCTGCACAATTTAGCACACTGTAAGCATGAATGTGATGAATGTGCATGAATGTGCATGAATGTGCATGAGTATGCATGAATGTGCATGAATGTGCACGAGTATTGAGTATGCATGAATGTGCATGAATGTGCATGAATGTGCATGAATGTGCATGAATATGCATGAATATGCATGAATGTGCAGGTGCTGGCTGTGGAGTACAATGCCTCCACTGCTACACAGTAAACCGGCTATGATTTAAAGCCAGTCCGCCCAACCAGCACTCATCTTTTTGCTGCACCCTGCTCATGTGTGTTGGTGCTAGCTGTGGACTACAGGGACCCAGACTGCACTGCGAACTAACTACAAATTACAGCTGAAATTCCCCACACTTTGCAAAAGCTGCACTCTGCCTTCGTGTGTTTGATTGCAGGTGCTAGCTTTGGATACAGGGACCCAAAATGCACTGCAGACTAACTATAAATTACAGCTGAACTATAAATTACAGCTGAACTTTGCAATGCTGCACTCTGCCTTTGTGTGTTTCGCTGCAGGTTCTAGCTGTGGACTACAGAAACCCAGACTACACGGTGCTGTTTGTGTGGGATGCCACCGACGCTGCGAGCCTTTCCAGGTGAGCAGCATGGTTTTGCCAGGTTATGTTCAATGCTGCTGGGAAACAACCTTGCCTGTCAGCTGGAAGGTGGATCTGCTCTGTTCTAGTGTGTGTAAAGCTCTGTGTGTCGAAACATGCACAGTGGCCTGCATATGTTGCCGTGTCTGCAAGAATGCTACCGTGCCTGCAAGAATGCTACTGTGCCTGCAAGTATGTTACCGTGTCTGCAAGGATGCTGCCGTGCCTGCAAGGATGCTGCCGTGCCTGCAAGTATGTTACTGTGTCTGCAAGAATGCTACCGTGCCTGCAAGAATGTTAACGTGTCTGCAAGGATGCTGCCGTGCCTGCAAGAATGTTACCGTGTCTGCAAGAATGCTACCGTGTCTGCAAGAATGTTCACGTGTCTGCAAGGATGTTACCGTGTCTGCAAGAATGTTAACGTGTCTGCAAGGATGCTGCCGTGCCTGCAAGAATTTTACCGTGTCTGCAAGAATGCTACCGTGTCTGCAAGAATGTTCAACTCTCCTTAAAACGGGAGTGATAAAAAGAAGGGTAGCCCTTCCTGTGCAAACACAACCACATTGCTGTAATTTTCCCTCATGCTTCTGCGTATGCTTCACGTTATCCAACAAATTAAAAACTTCCGACTTACTCAAAGCCATATCTGTTTCCTTCTGCAGGGCATACATCATTCCCCTTCTGTGTGCCCAGCAGTTACACATGCAGCAGCAGCCTGTTGCTTATGCGATCACAACCACCTTGTCGTCATTTTTTATCCACTCTCTTGTCTGCTTCCTTCTGTAGGACATACACATTCCCCTTCTGTGTGCCCATCAGTTACACATGCAGCAGCAGCCTGTTGCTGATGTTTTCACAACCACCTTGTCGTCATTTTGTATCCACTCTCTTGTCTGCTTCCTTCTGCAGGGCATACATCATTCCCCTTCTGTGTGCCCAGCAGTTACACATGCAGCAGCAGCCTGTTTGCTTATGCGATCACAACCACCTTGTCGTCATTTTTATCCACTCTCTTGTCTGCTTCCTTCTGTAGGACATACAGCGTTCCGCCATGTGTGCCCGGCAGTAGTTGCGACAGCAGCGGCCTGTTGCCTTTGTGGAGCCACCATCAGCCACTTGCCATGCCTCTGGCTCCGATACCACCTCCCAAGCTGATCAATGGCAACGATGGGCAACGGTAGGCTGCAAGGGTTCTTAGCTTTGTGTGTGTGTGTGTGAGCATGTGCGCGTGTGTGTATGTGTGTGTGCGTGTGTGCGTGTGTGCGTGCGTGTGTGTGGTTTGTTTGTTTGTGTGCGTGTGTGCGTGCGTTTATGTGTGTGTGTGTGTGTGCGTGTGTGTATCTCGGTGCACACTAATTGATGGCCAGTGCCAAATTAAGCCCCGTTTGTCATGCCTCTGGCTCCGATACCTCCCCCCAAGAACACGTATAGGCCTCTTTGATGCCTTTGCAAGATTCCCACAAACACACACACACATACACACACAAGCATACACATGCACACACACGCACACACATAACACATACCACACACATACACGTGTACACACACGCTTGCAGCCCCGTGTCTTGCTGGAAAGGAGGTGCAGATGTAGTGGCTTCCAGCAAGATGCCACGCATAGGATCAGCAGTGCCTGTGGTATGTGTGTGTGTGCGTGTATGTGTTTGTGCATGTGGGGTATGTGTGTGTGCATGTATGTGTGTGTGCATGTGGGGTATGTGTAATTACACTGTGAGCATTAAGGTGGTTTTTGGAGGATGCGCTGTTCCCGAAAAGGGGGAAAGCAAGCTATGCATTCCACTTACATCTCCTTTCTAACCAGGATTTGTCTTGACTGGTCAAGTGCAGCCTACTAGCAGCATTGCCTTGCAACTCAGGCAGACACAACGTATGTCGTTGTGCGCTCACAATTGCCAAATGTTCCACCTTCACAACGCTGCTTAACCCTCACGCACACAAACGTAAGCATACACAATTGCACTCACGCACTCACACGAAGAAAGCAGCTGGTGCCTTGTTCTGCAGCGTTTCCAACACACACACACACACACACACACACACACACACACTCTCACACACACATTCACACACACACTCACACACACATACATACACACACTCACCTACACACACACCTACATACTCTCTCTCACACATACACACACCTAGGTGGTCCCTCATGCTGTTGCAGTGCCTGCATTGCTGTGCAGCAAGCGAGGCACTGCAGCAGAATCCGTTAGATCTCCCATAAGTGCCGGCATGGAAGTCAAGTTGTGCAAGGTCTCGCCCTGTGTTGTAAAGGTACTACTATGCAATATGTGTGTGAGTATGTATGTGTGTGCAAGTGTTTGTGTGTGTGCGCGTGTGGGTGGGTGAGTTTGTGTGTATGTGTGTGGGTAGGTAGGTGGGTGGGTGGGTGGGTTGGGTTCGAGTGCCTTTGTGTGTGCAATAATGTGAACACATTTAGGAGTTATGCACAGATGTGATGCGTGCAGCCTTGTTAACTGTTGTGTGTGTAAAACAATACCATGCGATTACATTTAAAGTTACACACATATGTGATGCGTACAGCCTTGTAATTGTTGTGCGTAAAAAATACATTAAATTGTTGTGCGTACCACAGCAACAGAAGCACACAGCCGCAAATGTGAGCACAGCAGTGACCGTCAAAGTGTGTGTGTCGTGGGATGATGTTCTTGGCAACAGCAGAGTTTTCATTAATGCATCCATTGCGTGGTGCTGAACACAAAACAACATCCTTTCCTAATTCATGCCGGTAGTGTTTACGCTACCTTCGTATTCCTTTTCTTTGTCAACAGCAGTGTGTTTGCCAAAAGCACCACCTGCCTGAACTGCAGAGGTGTGAGGCATCTCTTTTTTGAACCTCCTGTTTGACAAGTCGTGCTCCTTATGCAACACACAAGCAAACAGGAAGGGGTAACACGTCCGATTTGTAGACACTCACATGATTGAGGCGATAATAGGAAAAGCAAAACGGGGGTGAAAACAGCAGGATATCTTGCCAGTTGAGATAATAAACCACGGCTTTTTGGAGGTTGGCTGTTTTTGTCAACAAAAATGATGAATTTGCATCTGTTGATGGACTGTCTGCACTGTGGGGAAGCCTGGCTCATCTTATTATTATATTTTATCTACACCTTACTGTCTGTAATGTAAATGTGTTCTTATTTCGATGCCCTGCTTACAGGCCAGGCCCAGCTGCTTTTCTCAAGCAGTAGCAAATGCACAGTGCGCAAACATGGGGGGGTGCGCACTGATTTCCTCATTGTCATTTGTACTTTTTCAACGCACTGTTTACAGGGTCAGGCTCAGCTGCTTTTCTCGAGCAATAGCAAATGCATGGTGCGCGACGAGCGGGGGCCCGAGGGAGGTGAGTTCACCACTGTGGTGTCGGTCATAAACTGGTGTTTTGGAGCCTGTAAGGTCGGTGCCCCCAGCCCTAGTATGCCTTGTAGGAAATCAGCGCACAATCACAGCTGGTTTCTACATTTGTGTGTGGGAGTTGTAATGTCGGTGGCCTATTCCTAGTATGCCTTGAAGAAGGTCCGCTCATGAGTTTGCTGGCAAACTTGTGTGTTTGTGTCTGCGTATGAGCGACAGCCTCAAGTATGGCACAAGGGAGGTGGAGTTTCCATTGTGGTGTCGGTTTCAACGTTTTTTCCTGGAGCCAGAATTTTTGTCAAACCAACCCTGTATAAAAAAACTATCATACCTGTAAAAAAAAAGTAACCCTGTGTCAACCCTAACTCTGTATCGTATGGCCCAAAGGAGGTCAGCTCATAGGTATTGCATTTATGTGTCTATGTATTGGCTCAAACATGGCTCAAAGGAGGTCAGTTTGTGTTTCAGTTCTTGCATACCTGTCGTACACGCACACCTGTCAAACTTGCATACATGTCACACACGCATACACGAATGACCAAAACCAATCTGGGTATCGGCAACAGCACTGTCTTCTTTTCTTCATTAATGGTTGTGATTTACATTTTATTTTTCTAAATCAATGTGGGTAGTGGTTTACATTTCCTGCACGGTTCTACCCTTTCCATTGG
>Ga0307974_1000673_pt1:17500-21843 | contig 21843 bp, 19 predicted proteins | sample OrgLakmetagen784_FD_201812 | JGI IMG/M metagenome (GOLD analysis project Ga0307974, IMG submission 201812) | Saline water microbial communities from Organic Lake, Antarctica - #784 | ecosystem: Environmental > Aquatic > Non-marine Saline and Alkaline > Saline | place: Antarctica... | reverse complement strand
AGTTCTTTGAAAGGCTTCAGAGTGTGGGTGTTGTAGATGGTGCCGCCCACACCCAAAAGGATGATGTGGAGAGTAACGGAGGCTCCTTGGAGAATGTTGCAAAGGTATTTGTGCTGTTCCTTTGCGGCGTTCAGCTGGTTTTGAGGTCTTGTGTCCTCACAGTGCTTGATCTCGACGAGGTGGATGTCACGCCGAGGTTTGCTGAGGTCTTTGGGTCGATGCTGTCTGGGGTTGGTGGCTCTGCTGGTGGCTGGCGGTGCTGCTGGGGTGCTCCCAGTCTCCCTCAGTTGCCCCCTGCCACTCCGAAGAACCCACCCCCCTGCAGTAGTTTGTTGCTTTCGTGTTTTTGCAGCGATGGGAGTAACCAGCACAAAATCTGGGCGGCTGGAGGTAAATCTGTCTTTATCTGAGAAGCGGGGTGGGAAGAGCCATTTGGGAACATTTCTACTTTCAGCTGTTTCAGGAATCTGGAGATTTTGCATGGTCATCCGTTCGTTGCTGCCTATATCCATGGAGACAATGCATAATCCTAAAGAGCCTGTTTTCTTGATAGCCTTAAGGATCATGCGGCATGCTATGTTGTGTCTTTCGGTGATCATGTTCCTTATTTGCATGTGTTGGCACCCAGAAAGGATGAGCAGGGCACTGTCTACTTGTGGGCAGAGGGGGCAAGTTTGACTTGTTGAGAGTTTGAACTACACCGCATGTTTTTGATTATATAGGGTGCCTGTTCTGTATTATTTCAGAATGATACATTTGGTCTTGAAGGGGATATTGGATGATGTTAGGTAAGCATTGCTAGTGGCTCCATTGGCATGCCGTCCTTGACGAGGGTCTGGTAGTACGCATGGTAGTTTGCTTCAGTTTTGGCATTTCCCAGTTTATGGAGAATATGCATATGTGCTTGAAGGGCGTCACGGTGGTTTGGTAGGTACCAAAGCTTTGGGGGAGGCGAGTGGACCATGTTGTATGGGTATGATGGTGGGTTTGTGTTTGGTTTTCCATGTCATCTTTTGCAAGCCAGTGAATGTTGTAGAAGGGATTTCCCTCAGGGCCTGCTGTTCTGATGGAGGTGTCAGCAATGTCGGATTAGATGGTGGCTGACTTTTTAGCAAAGGCTTCGGCATGCTCATTACCAATAATACCGGCATGGGACTTTACTTTGAAGAAGTGGATAGGCGATGGTGATTGGCGGATTGCTTTAGCAATGGATTGAAAGACATCTCCTTGGATGTGGTGGCGATGGAGATTCGGGTGTGAGAGCTCCTTTTTAATTTGGTGCAGTGATGTAAGGCTGTCAGTGGTATGGAGTCCTTGTAACAAATTAAGGTGGTATGGAGTCCTCGTAACAAACAAATATCATTGCAAAAAAATGGAGTGAAACGACCAAGTAGTTGGGGATGTAGGCCAACACATGCTGTTTTCCAATGCAAAACCACCTAATAGGGTTTTGGTAGTCGTTGTGAGCTTGAAGCCCTGCCAATTTGCACACAGAGTGACCCAATCCAAGCACATCCTCGAGTAGCTCATAATGCCAGCTTCAATTTGAAGCAAAAATGGTCTCAATCGGATTGAGGGACAGTGGATGCCCGGCTTCTGAGTGCAAATAAAACACACATTTAAACATTTCCCCAGTTGACCCCCTCTGCAAAATTTCCAAGTAAATCTGTATATAATAATATCAAAACAACATCCTTTCCTATTTCAAGTGTTACAATACAACACATTATCCTTAACCATGCCAATATTGTTGACGCTATCTGTGTTCTTATTCTTTTTCTTTTTCTTTTCTTAGTCATGGCAAGTGTACAGATAGTCCAAGCCTTATAAAAGGGACCATGCGGTGCCAACCAAATTGCTTACACTGACATAGGCAGTGCAGATAATCTAGCAGAACAGGGCCTAGATCTGAGAAACACTGCCAACAAAACACTGCCCTCTTCGTTGCTACTAAACCTAACAACACGTGCTTTAAAAGCCTCCTCTCGTCCTGACGCTATCCTATTTTCTTGGGCGACCACCCGCAACCCAAACCTCCAACAGCTTGCTTAAGACAAGAAACTGAATCCAACCCAGTGAGAGGTTCACTTGATTGAGTTTAAAATATGTGAAGACACTAGGCCTGATACACAATTTTGAAAAGCAAAAGCACAGCACAGCGTGCTTATCGCCAACCTACATAGACAGGGATATAGGGAAGTCAAGCTCCACGTGATCCTCGTTGGAGTAATGGGGACTATTTACAAAGACCAACAAACCTCTAGCAGACCTCAAGCTGGATTGCCATAAGATTAAAAAGCTGAAACACAAACTGAATGAACACTCTATCAGACATGCACCTACACTCATAAGAACAAGGTATGCACTGCAATACAACCAAGCAACAATAGTCAAGTAGTTGTGGGTCTTGGTGCCACGGCACACAGCAACCCCCCTGACCCACATTAAATTCTTTTTGATTGTTTGCGCGGTGGGGGGTTGCCTGATGCGGGCACTTATGTAGCCCCCTCCCTTAATCATGCTGGCTGTGTCTAGCAGCAAAGTCGATTTTCTTTTTTTCTTGTCATGTCAGTACTAGAACTCAGCACAAGTATGCTTCTGTGCCCAGGGACGGTGCGACCAGTACAGCGTCTTTTGAAGAACATTGCGAAGATGTGGCCACCAGGTCGGAAATAAAGGTGGCTTACTTTTTCCGAAGGTGGAGTCGGGGGTGCAGTTAAGTTTCCCTTACTCCAATTAGCCACAAGAAATTATTTTGCAATTTTCCACGCAGTTGCATGACTGTGGGTTGTTCTACGGTCAAACCTCTAAAAGATGCAAAGGGACAGCGCCACACAGGAGAACTCCGGAACCGCTCTCCTCCAGGCCGGAAAGGCTGCGAGTGCTAAGCCCAGCCTGCTGCAGCAGGGCAGCAAACGAAGGTAGGGAAGCGAAGAGAGAAAACAGGCTTTCCAACTGCTTTTCAAGATTCAGCGCTCTCACGCCTCTGCTGCCCTCCTCCACACTTGCACCAGAGCTCCATTGGGGGATGTGAGCAACACCCGCGCCGTGCAACAACAGCAGCAGGGCGGCAGCAAGGAGCAGGGCAAAGATGGGAAGGTCAGTAACCGCAGATGCTCCGAGCTGCGCTTGTTGCGGTGCAACACACCCTATTGTTGTATAGCGATACTCTTTTGTGTCCCCGTCAGTGCGTCGGGAGGCGCCTGGTGGCCTATTTTTTAGGTGGTTTGACTAGCGGTTGACGAGTGGTCTCCGACAGAAAAAACTGCCTTGCCCCACTTGCCATGCGTGCTCACTGCTTGAAAGTGTAGTGAGCGGCACGGTGCTGAGCTGTTCCTGTTGCGTCTTGGGATTAACCAAGGGAGTTTTGCCTGCTGTTACTGGGGTCTGTTCAACTCCCTTCAGCGAAACTGCCTGCCCTGCGATGCACACGTGGAGCTCACACCTTCCTGCACGCGCACAGAACAATGAGATCATGCCCCCTCCCCCACAACTATGTGCAGGCAGGCATACTACAGAACAATGAAATCATGTCCCCTCCCCCACAACTTGCATATGCACACAGGGGTGTGAAAAGCAGTCACTTGGTTTGGTCCCGCGCACTCGCTCCCAGACTGCTGCTGCTGCACGCCAGATACAGGAGAAGGGTATGAGCATGAGCTCTCTCCTGCAATCACGCAGCGAGACAGCAGTCTCCGCAAAAAAGCCTGCTGCTCCCACGCCTCCCTCTCCCATGCCGGACATCGATGGCGCAGACAGGTATGACTTGACTGTTGGGTGACACTACATGAAATTTGCTGCATGCAAAATACTTGTGGGAACAAAATCTTTGATTTAGTTGCACAGGCGTCACACAGAAGATTTCAAATATGCTTAAATTGTTAGTGCTTATTTGCTTGTCCAGAGCTTTTGTGCTTTTGTTAGAAACCCTGTTGTTTCTGGGTGGTATACTAGTGTCTGAAGCCCAAGTTCATTTCTCATCGTGTGGACTGCCTGCCTCCAATTTAGCTCAATGTTTGGTTTGATTGTTAATCGCTTCCTTCAGCTTGGTGGTCAAATAAACAAATGTAGCAGTAGGCATACCTGTAGTTACAGCTCCTATTCATTGGTTCATGTAGGCAAGCTAACAGTGCTACTCTAACTGTGAAGCCTTCTTTTTTACTCCCTGCATAGACCTGCAGCAGATCTGTTTTTGAATCGTCCTGTATTTCCTCCTGTTCTAGGCTTAACCCGTTAGCTGCCACTGAGTACGTCAACGACATCTACAGCTACTACAAACGCGTGGAGCACAAGTTCCGTGTGGCGCCTGACTACATGAACTCCCAGGTGATTATGACTACTCG
>Ga0307974_1000673_pt1:0-12500 | contig 21843 bp, 19 predicted proteins | sample OrgLakmetagen784_FD_201812 | JGI IMG/M metagenome (GOLD analysis project Ga0307974, IMG submission 201812) | Saline water microbial communities from Organic Lake, Antarctica - #784 | ecosystem: Environmental > Aquatic > Non-marine Saline and Alkaline > Saline | place: Antarctica: Organic... | reverse complement strand
CAGCCATTGATAGGCTTTCCTTTGGCTGGGCTGAGCCAGCGTCAAAGTAAACGGAAAATGTTAAGTAAGAGGGGGCAGCTGGTTTCAGCCAGTGAAAACTTGAATATGACAATCACGTGTGCCTTGCAGGATGGGGTTGAGGTGAAGCGCTCTGAGCGCATTGAGGCTGAGCAGAGGCTCCCAGAGTTAGAAACCCAGCTCCGGCAGCATCTGGTCAAAGATGGCATCGACCCAGACACCGCTGCACAGGTACTGAGGTGCTTGGCCACAGACATTGGCGCCTTTTGTAGACCACAGACTCGTGTATAAGTGCCGTCGACCTTTCTTGCAAAACCTTCAGGTGGAAGACGACAGCCTCGTGTACGATGAAAATGGGGAATTGCGTGAGACTGGCCGCCTGGATGAAGAGACCGGGGAAATGAAACGACCTTGGTGCCCAGCCACGCGCATCCTGGACCACATTGAAAATGTGGGTGCCCAGTGGACAGGGGAATGCACCAGGGGATGTCCAGAGCAGATAGCGAAGGCTTGTGTTGACGTGTGAATGCCTGCATCCATACACCCACTGAGCCATCCCCATGTTCCAACTCTTTTCAGCCGTTGCAACCTGTAGGAACAAGTAACAAGTATCATGTTTGGGACAAGTAACAAGTATCATGTTTGGGAACGCAACTTGCATGATGCATAGTATTTGTTGTCTCTGCCCATCTCTTAACACTTGATGTCATCTTCTGTTGCATGTACAGGAGCGTGCCAATAAAACCTCGGATGACCGGAAGAAGTCTTCTTCAGACGCCAGCTGTAGTGACCCAGGAAGGTAACTACTTTCCTGTTTGCTTGCCCAGGAGTTTGAATTGGAGCGGTTCTTTAATTCCCAATTTGTTCTAGATGGCTGCAGTCCAATTCACGCTTCCCTTGCTTTGATTATGTATTGTTCATTTGCAGGCCTAAAGGGGGCTATATCAGCTTTCCTGAGATTAAGGAGGGAGAGAGGTAAGTGAATGGGTTGTTAGCGTAAAGCCAGCTAAGTTCTGCCTTCTCAGAGAATTTTTGAATCCGCGGTCAACATTTGTTGAGCTGTTTTTTTTAGCGATGGACTTTTTTGCCATGTAGCACATTCTGATGACGACCTTTTACTGCTGTTCCAGGATTATGCAGCGCAACGAAGGCCAGTGGGATCTGAGTATGGAGGAGAGCATAGATGGGCAATGCGTGGTGCTAGAAGTGGACGTGGGAAAGTACCTTGACACCAGCCTCATCAAGGCAGACATACAGCCTGGGCATATCAGGCACGTATGCCACCTTTAATTGTGCATACTGGACCATACTTTATTACAGGCAGCTGCTCCACTCTTGTGTTCAGCTGTGTTGAAGGTTTAAGCTTTAATTTAGCTAGCCACTATTCGGTAGGAACCATTTTCAACATTGCCTTCTCCATCACTTTAGCTTCTGCTTGAAAGAAGTAAGACTGGACTTGATAGGTTCTAAGTCTGCTCTCGTACAGCCCAGGCTGTCAGCATGATGCTTTTCACTTTTGCATTTAGTTCACTTCCGTCTTCAATGTGTCATCCCTTTAGAAGTGTAAGTCTGTAATTGTACCCTGGGCCAGCTATTGTGATGGGACTGACTTGGCATTTTTGCCCCTCAAGGGGGCCAACCCAGAGCAAACAGTCACTGCGACATTGCCTTAACACAGGCTTCTAATCAAGGGCCGTCTGCTACAGCTACTGCTGCCGTGCGAGGTGAAACCTGATGACTCAAGCGCACAGCGCAGCATCATCACTGGAACTCTCCAGGTGAGCGAGCGCATACACTCAGGTCTGACCAGGGCCATAAAAACCTTGTCTTAATAAAAGCCATTTACAGGATAGGGGTTCATTGATCAAATTGTGACCTTATGGTGAAAATTGGAGGGTAAAAAAGGAATATATTAAACCCGCACACCTCCTTTGTTTTCAAATTGTTTCTATGCTTGTACCCCCATTCAATACATGGTAAAGTGAATGTGATAGCCTTTGAGATTCCTTCGACTTAAACAATTGCTATTTTGTGGCCTTTTTAATTTCATGCTGACCACAAGTCTCTGGCTTTTTAGTTTTCGCTGACCTATCTTACGTGCACGAGTTCAGCATTTTGAGGGCCACAAAACTGGTAATGCAATCTGTATGATACGAACAGCACTCATAACTCATGTAACGTTTGGTAACAAAACACTCATCAAAATTCTGCTCAGTACTGACTATTCTGACTTCAAAGGCCAGACAAAAGTAGTCGCAGCGATGTTTTTTCCAAGTCAGGTCTGCTTATGCATATTCACCTCCCAACACTACCAAGACGTAAATAAAGAACTGACAATGGCGATATCCAAATTTAGTTGACTGTTATTTTGACGATTAAGCACATTAATCGGATTTTTCATGCAGGTCACGATGCCAAAGGAAGACCCTAAAGCTGAAGCCAACATTGCTTTTATTAGGTGCGCATGCTTTTATTCTATTTGCAAAGACAAACTTGAAGCTACATTGTACCTAAACACGAATATAAAATTGATTATGTGTCTAACTAATAGGCAGACATTCGTCCGCATGCAGGCCAAAACCAGGTAGCAGAACAGGCGGCGTGGCACCCATTAAAAGTAAAGGGCTGAGCAAGCTGCCGCCACAAGCAGTTGTGCAGGCTTGTGGAGAAGATGAGGACCCTGACTTTGTTCCTGACTTATAAATTTGTAAAACTGTTGGAAATGTGGAAGATAGTCATGAATGAGAAATAAAACAAGCCTACGATGCAGGACGGAGGTTGTTTAGCTGGCTGATGCCATCACAGCTTGTGGAAGCAAAATTTCCCAACACGCACGATGATCTTGTAGACCCAGCTGCGAAGCCTGCTGGACGTTCCACAACAAGGAACGTCTTTGTTTGGAAGTAGAAACTGCTCACGAGTTGGTGTGCGAAAAATGTGTCTGCTCTTACTCAACAAGCTAGCACTGGGAACAGCTTGAGTATTCTTAAATTATGGCGCCCACCTCAATTACAGACCAATTACAAGCAAGGTGACAGGATGTCCAATTGGTACCATGATCCTTTTGAGGTGCCGCACAGGCTTAATCAAGTACAACCAAGGTATGGTCACATCACATCGCTATATATGCCTGTGGGGGCATCTGAGCGGAAGCTCAAAAAATCGTGACCAAACCTAAAAGGTGCTAGAAAAATAAAGGGAAAATAAAGGGCTAGGCACTCAGCCTCTAAAGAGGCCACACCATACATATCTGGCTGGTTTAAAAAGGTCTTCAAACGAGTCGGGCTATCCTCATACTGAGGTGGTAAGACCAGATGACGGTGCTGTGTGCGAAGGCTAACAAGATGTTCATGCGGACAGTCCAGCAAAATGTGTTCCTCATCTGAACAGAGTGCCAGTCACATTTGTCACAGATCCTAAGCTCATAAGGCCTTTAATTCCTGTTATGACGCATTCTTTGGACCAGAAAGTTATGTTTTGGCCAGAAAGGCGAAGGCAAGAAAGTGCACGGCTGAGATTGTTGGAAATACCAAAGCGGAGATAGCGAGACAACTTAGGCTTGTGATTTCTTTTTCTGTCATCCCATCAGCAATCCCCAGAGAAACACCAAAATGTGTGTAACAAATCCTCATAATTCTGCTGGAATGGTGAGTCTCATGTGGTGTCAAATTGTCAAGCTCTCTCCGGCCACCAATGATATGTTCGCGCACAATTGCGAACTGTTTCAGATTGATAGACTCAACATTAAAACCAAGGCGTGCTGCTCAGTGCAACCATCAGTAAGAAGGGAAACAGAGCGCAGGTAGCGTAAATACCACCGGCATAGATCAGGAAAGGATGTCGCATTTGTCCTGCAAAGCCACACAAGATCCTGGAGAATAAATAGTGGAAAGGCTTTTTAGTGGGAATTAGGTGGTTGGGAGGCTTAAGCCTGCTGCACACCACCAGGAGTATTGCTCAGATTGTTTTGGGGGCTTCTGCGCCAAATTTTCTTTTGTGTGCGAGGTAATTCCAGCTTCTCCAGCCCTTCAACTTTTCTCACAGGCATGTTACACAAGTACAACCCAACCTGTCACATATACTCTCCAATTGTCTAGACCGGTATCTCAGACTTAGACGTCTACTTTTACAGAGGGGGGCATCGGAGGAAATGCCTAAAAATGTGCATTATTTGCATTCAGAAGGCAGCAACTCATAGCCAATTCATTCGATCGACACCGTTTAGTACCAAAGTGTAGCTGTATTGAGAGCTGCCCAAAAATATGCCCAATTTTATGTGGGTCGCTTTGTGTGCTGAGAAAGACTGGGTTAAGCACACATGGTGCATGTAAACCCTAATGTGGTGATTTCCATGATATATGGCTCAAAACTTCATAAAACACCAACCACTCGGCCGTTTTCTTTCATTTCTTGTCGCAATGATGTTCATTTCTGATAAGAATTTTATAACGTTAGAAATATTCCAGATTGGTGCAGTGGGCGATCTGGAATGAAAGATTTGTGGTAAACAGTGGGGTGCACGTCGCGGCTTACCAGGCATGTGCCACCAAATTTGGTAGCCTCAAGCAGAAGTGCTATGGTAAGCAGGACATTTTGGGGGAGTTGTCCACCTCTGCTACTTTTACACAACCATTAGCGTTTGTTTGGTCCGGAACGGCCATAAAATGAGGGAGATCCTCCTTGGTCAAAGTAGTTGTCGCGTTTTAGCCCAGTTTTGTTCACCTTTTCTGGGGGAGGACCCTCCAGGAAATGCTGGTGCCTAGACAGACGAAAAATGCCGTTGGTGATTTACAGAATGGCTCCATTATTACTTTGCATGGGAGACAAGACCCTTCTTCCTGTTTCAAAAAGCCAGTGGCTGATCACATCTCAGACCAGTTCATCGTCCGACGGTGAGTCACTGCCATGTACACAGCACATTAATTTATATCCCCCAAGGCCAAGAAAGGACTCCACGGTGGAAAAACCATCCTGCAGAGAAGTGAGTTGTTTGCATTCTTGAGGTCCCTGATGAAAGAAAAGAAAACTACGCAGTGAAAACCACTCCCCCGTCACGCCCAATCGTTGGCAGCGACGAATCGTGTGACAGAGCAGTTAAGTTGGTTGGCAGTTGAGAGTTTCTTTATGTCTTGTTCAATAAGCTGGATGGCCAGTCTTATTGATAATTGTTTGCGCCTTCGGACCGAGAAAGGCCTCCAAGGTGGAAAAACCATCCAGCAGAGGAGTGAGTTCTTTGCATCGCTGGTCCCTAATGCTTCTACCAGTTCTTTCAGTAGATGTGCTGAGTCTTATACTTTGCAGTGACGGTAATTTGATATGACACCCCACAAGGATAAAAAGCCATTTTGGTACCGAGTACCGTAAAACTCCTCACCAGCAGACAAAAATGCTCACCAAGATCTGAATTTTCCGCTCCTGTGTGCTCTCTGCGCGTACTAGCGTACTATCTCTTCCTGCTCAGATGTCCTAGAAGCATAAATAGCAATGTTAACTTATGCCCACAGTTGCTTGCTTTGTCACATAGAGATTCCAACGTTCGTGCTCCTTTTGACATACTAGAGTATTTTAAAACAGCTCTCATACGAATGCTATGATCATAGATAAACTCTGTAAACTCTGAATGCTATGAGGAATGTAGTAGTAGCACGGTTTAATAAGACTCAGATCATGGATTCAAGTGTAAGACTTGCTTGTGCGGCAGAAGCCAAGGTAACTCCCACACCTGTGACCTGCGTGTCAAACAACAAACAATGAGAAGTGCCTGCTTTCACATCTGATTCCAATTTCGATCTTGCGATTTTACAGTCTTAGGCAAGTGCTGGTTCAGAGCTCATCTAGCAGGAGAGTGATGACTCACACCATGTTTGATGTTCCAGACCCTTTCATTGTGCATGTGCTGCTCCTCACACATTTTTACGTATAATTATATTTTCCTCGTCACCCTTGATATCCTCAGTGTGACAGTCCATGTTTTAATGTGCCCAAAACACACAGATGACGACTCCCCCCTCTTTGATTTAATGCGGTCAGTTGGTCCTGGCAGATGCTTGAATTTTTTTACTGGATTTATTCAGTGCAGTCACAAACAGCTTTGTGCCTTTTTTTCCCTTTTCGATGTTTTTTGTAGGTGCTACAAGTCTGTGGTACTACAACAAACACTCCTCACATTTCAACAGTGATTACATAGTGAGACGGTCTTGCTACGCAGTCTAGCATCACACTTTTTGACTGATGGCTTCCTTTTGTTGTGCACCACCCAATGGATGTAGAGACACCCAACATTCCACCAGGAGAATAAAAATAAGAGAAGCTTTCAGCGGGAGTTGGGTGGTTGGGAGGCAGAAGCCAGCGCTGCTTTATCTCTGGTATGAAAAGTTCTCTGATGTGAACCAAATCCCATCTTAGCTGTACGCTTGTTTCCTGATGAGTATCAGCAAAAATCCAGCCTCAAGCCTTGCCACGTTTGACCATGGACCACTTCGATTCTTTGATATACAAAAACACAAAAACACAAAACACAAAAACACAAAAACACAATGCTGCAAAACTACAACGCTGCAAGAATAAAACTACAAATTACAAATTACAAATGTCGGGGGGTGGGTTCTTCGAAGTGGCAGGGGGCAATTGAGGGAGACTGGAAGCACCCCAGCAGCACCGCCAGCCACCAGTAGAGCCACCAACCCCAGACAGCACCGACCCAAAGACCTCAGCAAAACTCGGCGTGACATCCACCTCGTCGAGATCAAGTTCTGTGAGGACACCAGACCTCAGAACCAGCTGAACGCCGCAAAGGAACAGCACAAAGACCTATGCAACATTCTCCAAGGAGCCTCCGTTACATCTTGTCCATACCAGATGTGCCCTTTCCAGTACTGTTATCAACTCTCATCAGGATGTCAGATCAAATTACGGTCACTGCAAAGTATAAGACTCAGCACATCTACTGATACCCCACTAATCTAAGAGGTTTGTGAAGCAAGCCTGGAAGATTACGTGAAAAATGTGCAGAGGATGATATTGTGCAGTTTGATATCATGAAATCAGAAGGTGTATCAACCCATTTATTCCAGTGTTGTAGGGAGCTCACAACATAGCCTCAAGGATAACCTCTGCTAAATTGAAGTACCCAATTCCAGCTCCAAACACTAAAGAGTCTTATTGATAATTGGTGCGCCTTCGGACCAAGAAAGGCCTCCAAGGTGGAAAAACCATCCAGCAGAGGAGTAAGTTCTTTGCATCGCTGGTCCCTAATGCTTCTACCAGTTTTCTGGCTCATGCCCTTGTGCGCTCTCTGCACACATGTATGTGTGTCTACTACTCTGTGTCTACTCAGCTTTGCGTCGCTGCCACACTGCTGGTCCTTCCCGGAGCTGGGACCCATGACTCAGACGGACCTCTCGGCCTCAATGTGTTACATATTAACATCGCTAAACGAACGAACAAATAGATCGGAGACCTTACACGGCACAGGATCTCTTGAGGAAATGGTACCTCTAAGAGTTCACATGTTGTCAATTGATTACCGAAACTATCAAATCCAGAAGATATAGGTTATCAATAAGACTGGCCATCCAGCTTATTGAACAAGACATAAAGAAACTTTCAACTGTCAACCACGATTCGTCGCTGCCAACGATTGGGCGTGACAAGGAGCCGGTTTCAGGCCAAGCCTGCAAACCTCTTGATCCCCATTGATTTATCCTTTTCTTTTCGTGGTGGAGGAGCTTTACGGTACTCAGTACCAAAGTGGTATTTCCTTTTCCTTGTGGGAGTGGTTTTCCCTGCCTACGTAGTTTTTTCTTTTGCACTTTTTTCTAAACACAACACCTGCCAACACCTGATGTCAGCTACAGAGCCTGACACGGAGAGATCGTTGACAGTTCTTTTTTCTTACTGTGCGATAAGTACTGGGGTTTCCGGATTTGAATCCGGATTTGAACCCGGCACGTTCGACTGATGACGTGTGCCGCTATTCGAATTAAAGAAGAATACTGAAAACCCCGGAATTTCGAGCATTTGTACTTTTCAGATCGGATTATTTCATCGGATTGCATCATCGGAAATGCGTTACATTGAATGCTAAATTATATCGGAGTGAGATTCGGATTTTGATCGTGGCTTGCATCGTTACACTGCTGCCTACTGCCAAAATTAAAAAACAATGTATTGCATGTATCCACAGGCCTGTTGGGCGCTTGGGCTGGAAGCGTGTTGTTCGGCATAATTGCCGTCATCAGTATATAGTCGGGACTGGCTAAAGCGGCCTACATTGCCCTTCTTTTGGTGCATGCGAGCATCTCACAGTCATTATGTGGGTGGTCCACCGTGGAAGCTTATTGGTTTGTGTTTCTTGCATGTTTTCATCTTTATAAGAGCATAATAACTTGAAGTTATATTTCGCTTGCAACAACTGAAACGAAATGCGGGGGCGACTGATTGTGACTGCCCTTGAAATAAGGTCCCCACAACTGCCTAAACATTGAAGCTAGGGTATAAGAGCAGTTGCGAGGACTGAGGGTTGAATAGATGTAGAAGCAAAAGAGATACAGAAAGTGATAGCGATCACTTTGCTGCACTTCATTTCTTGATCACACTCAATGCTCGGTTGCTGAATGGATGTAAGATGTAAGTGTAAATAATAGGCCTACGGACCACAATAAGTGGTTAAAAACTGTCCAGATTTGCTGAAGAAGCAACGTGCATCAAGGAAAGACTCACACTAGCAACCTGTCACAACGAACCATGGTACCAGCTTAAGCATGACGCAAGTATTAGGGTGACACATTAAACAGCGAAATTGTGGGATTCTAAATGTTTAATGAGTGCCAAAGTAACAATAAAAATGAAAAGATGTGGAGCAGTGTTCAATAATCGCTTGGCAAGCTAATAGGTCGTTGCCCTATGGGGAATCTCCAGACAGTCATTTTTGTCTGTTGCCAAAACTATCAGGTTAAACTTCATACCAAAAAGCCATTGCATTTCTGTGCAAGTTTGCCGTTGACCGCTGGTCAACACAAACCACACATACACACACACGTACACACACACGTACACACACACGCGCATACACACAAGGATCATGGAGGGGCGACTCATTTCAAGCTTAATAGCTTTCAGGAACAAGAAGCCATTATTACTGATCAACGAATAGTTAATCAATCAACATCAAGTAGAATTCCTCCTTGATTGAGTCCGTAAACAGTGAAGATAAACGCCGAGAGCAACAAGCAGAAAAGTGCATCAGTTTTAGCTTCAGGAAAGACATTCAGAGGATATTTCAAGCAGTGATAACAGGACCTACATAATTCCCTCGCCTTTAGTTTTCTGGATGCCGGGCAAAGAAGGTAACGATAGGTTTGACAACCACTGCAAAGAGAGAGAGAGAGTTGTGTTCTTCGGTGAGTAGAGGAGCTTTTGCTAAAATATGAACGACATATATCACTAAACCTTTGTTTTATCAAGCTTTCCAAGACATGTACCTTGCTCTGGGGATGGCCCGCGTTGCCGGCAAACATCGCAGGTCCCTTCACGATTGGCATCCTTGATGTCATACTTTTCCCTAATCTGCTTCTCACTGTCACATGTGCATTTGCGTGTTGTAGGTGTGTGTGTGCGCTTGTGTGTGCAACGTATTTGGTGTTATGAGCTATGAACTGTGTGTGTGTGTGTGTGTGAATGACAAACTTACCATAGTCCAGCGGCTGGAGCTCCACGGACGACCTTTCTCGGGAGGGGACGGAAGGGGCTGGTTGGGAGCTCCCACCTTTCACGGGAGGGGAATTTGGTCCCCAACCTGCACATAAGAGCAGATCATACACGAGGACATGCACTTGACACACAACGTGCACTCCTAGTGCTTGTGTGCATATGAAGAAGGACCAAGGTCTCAAGCACACCACGACGTCGAGACAATGAAGCATGCACCTGCTCACCTGAATGCTACTGCAGCTGTACAAATTGCAAGCTGGAATAAACACAAAGAAATAATACCCACCTTCGCTTCTGCTTCCGCTTCTGTTTCCTTGTTGACCATGGACGGGCGAGCTGCTTCGATGCTGCAGACTTCCAGTAGACTCAGAGTTCTGCGTGTGCACATTGGATGCGTTTTAGAAGAAAAACCGGTAGGGACGTCACTGAGAACAGGTACAACCAGCCAGCCGTAAAACCGTGAGCAAATGCTTGCAGTACACAAGAAAAACGTACGTACGTTGGAAACAGAGGAATGCAGCAAAACAAATGCAGCAGGAAGCAGAGCATGTCGTGAAGCACGCACATTGTAGTTGCAGTTTTCTACACACTTCCGCAAAAACTCTGCATGCACAAACAGCAGACTACAGCGCAAATGTTTATGAAGCAAAGCGCGAGAGAACCATAATTTTGCAAACCTTCATCGCTTTGGTCCGCTGCCGCAGTGCCTCAAGATCGTGTGCACCAACCTGCACGTGAAATTCCACTACATACATGTTTGTGCATGCATGTGTATACGCACATGACTTCAACGTTCTGCGTGCATGTCTGTGTGCACGAGGGCCACGCGCTCGTGGCATTGGCATATGTAACATCTGTCCATGTCCTTCCTGTTCATTCGCTTGGATGCAGGCACTGTCAGATAAAGGCATACACATATATAAACACAAAAAACACACTTGCTTAGCCTTCACAGCTCTCCATTGTGTAGCAGCATTTAAGCATTCACACAGATGCACACACATGCATACCTACATTTGCACCGCCTCTCTCACACTCATCAACACACGTACAACACACCATACGTACAAAGGACAGCACACATATATTTCTGCAAACCCTGCTCAGGCAGACAAATGGATTGTAACAGACACATACACTAATGAACCCCAAACATGCACCAAAGGAGCTTGAGATGAAGTGGAGGGCTGAGGCTGCTGCAAGCCAATAGCAGCAGTGATGCGCTGAGCAAAGCCATTGCGGAGGTGGGTGTGCTGAGGGGATGCATCTGAAGGCGGATCTCTGCCCACGCCACTGCCACTGCCACGAGCTGCATGTGTATAAACGACAATTGGGCTCTTTTTATCAGGTGCGTCTTAGCTTTGCTGCCGCAAGCCTGGAATGTTGCTAGTGTGCTTAAACTGTGTGCAAGATCACATTTGGACATGCATGGCAAAGTGCTTATGGTGTTTATGGTGACCTGCTGCACATTGTGTGTGTGTGGGGGGGGGATGGGGGTGAGGGGGGAAAGGAAGCTAGGGGTGTGTGTGTGTGAAAAGTGTATACCTACACCCAAGCAAATTCACACACCCATGTGGAGAGGGGATAGTGCACATGAAACAGATGGAGAGGGTCAGGCAGCTTGAAAGCACAAGGATACACCTCCGAGCATTTGGATAACATCTTCAATTGCTCACTCGAGGACTGGGACAATAAGGGAGTTTGGTTTGTGGAAACCGAAGGTAAGAGTGCCTCTTGTTCTGTTGCCAGGCCTAAAGAGGAAGGCTGCGTTGACTGACGGAACAGCCCAACTGCGTGCGTTGTGCGCATACGTGTGTATGTTTTTGTGTGTGTATGTTTTTGTGTGTGTATGTGTGAGTGCGCGTGTATGTGTATGTGCATGTGCGTGTGTGTGTGTGTGTGTGTGTGTGTGTGTGTGTGTGTGGGTGGGTGGGTGAAAGAGTGAATGTGTGCGTGAGTTTGTACACACATGTGTTTGCAAGTGTGTGCGCACACGTGTGTTATGGGTGTTTAATGAAGTGCATGAGTAAAAAAGAACCTATTTTCTTGCTTGCAAGGGAGTGACTTGTCACAATTGAATCAAAAACACATTTGCCGCACACCTCTGGGTATGAGTGCCTCTGGCGCTGCATCAGAGCCCTTTTCTTGGGGAGTACTGCGGCTAAACATGCCCTTTACTCGTTGTAGCAGGGGGATCTTCTCTTGATCCTGTGTGTGTGTGTGCGTGTGTGTGTGTGTGCGCGTGTGCGCGCGCGTGTGTGTGTGTGTGTGCGTGTGTGTATATGAGTGTACTCAGATGTGTCTGTATTTTTACCAGAAAAGGGCAAATGTTTGAAGTGCCCAAACATGCTCCTTTTTTACTTTCAGGTGCTAGGTAGGTGCTTTCCATAGAATAGAAATCGCATGTAAGTATGCAAATCTTGGCAACCACTTGGTCTCTCAATCAATTTTTGTTTGCATGCGTGAAAGTTGTTTGTTAACAGAACTCTAAATCACATGAATTTACTGAAATTGGTGCAGTAGGTGATCTGTCTTGAAGGATTGGCAGTAAATTGCAGGGTTCATGCCAGCATTTTAAGCATGGGTGTCCCGATCGGTAAGCTCCAAATTTTAAACCACATACAGTTCTCCCAGGATTCATAATCAGGCTTGTTGAGATACGCCGTACTTCAGCTTTCTTGACCGTAATTACGGTACCGTACCGTAATACGCCGTACAATACGGTGCAAGTACGGTCTGTTTGAAAAGACGGTGTCCGACCGTACAGTACG
>Ga0307974_1000672_pt1 | contig 21848 bp, 29 predicted proteins | sample OrgLakmetagen784_FD_201812 | JGI IMG/M metagenome (GOLD analysis project Ga0307974, IMG submission 201812) | Saline water microbial communities from Organic Lake, Antarctica - #784 | ecosystem: Environmental > Aquatic > Non-marine Saline and Alkaline > Saline | place: Antarctica: Organic Lake... | reverse complement strand
AATAGCCTATTCCTTTTGCAGCAGTGCTGCTGCAGTGTTCCTCCAGCGTTAAACCAGCACACAATCAACACATACACACAACGCAGCAGTGCCGCTGCAGGGTTCCTCCAGCGTTAAACCAGCAGCCCAAGCACACAATCAACACATACACACAACGCAGCAGTGCCGCTGCAGGGTTCCTCCAGCGTTAAACCAGCAGCCCAAGCACACGATCAACACATACACACAACGCAGCAGTGCCGCTTCAGCATTCCCTACAGCGCTAAACCAGCAGCCCAAGCATACGATCAACACATACGCACATACACACAACGCAGCAGTGCCGCTTCAGCCTCCCCTACAGCGCTAAACCAGCAGCCCAAGCACACAATTAACACATACACACGCAACCCTCTTTGCAAGAACACACAGCGCAGCCTAGCACACCACTCCCCACTTCGTGCCCTCATGCACACAAGGCGCAGGCCAGTTTGGATGCAGCGCACACCAGCAGTGCACACCAGCAGCTACACACCAGCAGCGCACACCAGCAGCGCACACCAGCAGCGCACACCAGCAGCTACACACCAGCAGCGCACACCAGCAGCGCACACCAGCAGCGCACACCAGCAGCGCACACCAGCAGCGCACACCAGCAGCGCACACCAGCAGCGCACACCAGCAGCTACACACCAGCAGCGCACACCAGCAGCGCACACCAGCAGCGCACACCAGCAGCGCACACCAGCAGCTCACACCAGCAGCGCACACCAGAGCGCACCTGAAGTGCATCAGCTCTCTACAATAGGGAACCCCTGCCAGAGCCAGACACACGTGAAATGTAGGCAGCCATCAGGCATACACGCTGGCAGACTCAGGTGTGTTTAACCGCAAAATCAGGTACCTCTGCTTAGGCACTCTCAGGCGCTGTCAAGCATGCGCGCCAGCAGGCTCAGATGCTTTTACTCACGGTGCCTGTGTACTGACCCAGAGGCAGCACAGCTCAATCCTGGCCACCTGTTTCAGGCACGTGTGCCAGCAGGCTCAGGTGCCTTTACTAGCACGGTGCCTGTGTACTGCCCAGGAGCCAGCACGGCTGGAGCCTGGCCCCCTGCCTCAGGCACGCGCGCCAGCAGGCTCAGGTGCCTTTACTAGCACGGTGCCTGTGTACTTCCCAGGAGCCAGCACGGCTGGAGCCTGGCCCCCTGCTGCCTCCACAGCTGTGTCACCCTGAATGACCACACCTGTTTGAGCAGCGTACGTGTATGTGTGTTTGTATGTTTGTTTGCATGCTGGTGTTTGGAATTGTTTGTTTGTTTGTGTGTGTTTGTTAGTGTTTGGAAATGATGTTTGTTTGTGTGTGTGTGTGTTTGTGTGTGTGTTTGTTTGTTTGTTTGTTTGTTTGTTTGTTTGTTTGTTTGTTTGTTTGTTTGTTTGTTTGTTTGTTTGTTTGTTTGTTTGTTTGTTTGTGTGTGTGTTTGTTTGTTTGTGTGTGTGTGTCGAACTGCTTGTTTGTATGTGTGTATGTGTTGGGGAAGGGTGAGGGGGGCATCAGATTGCAGTGCAATTGAATCAGAGCGCAGCATATTGCAGTGCAATTGAATCAGAGCGCAGCAGATTGCAGCGCAATTGAATCAGAGCGCAGCAGACTGCAGTGCAATTGGATCAGGAACTAAAATTGCATTGTGGTTTGATGCACAGAAGTATGGATTGCAGTGCAATTGGATCAGGAACTAAAACTGCATTGTGGTTTGATGCACAGAAGTATGGTCAGGCCAAAACGCACTTGATGATGCACACCTTCTGAACGGCTGGAGCTGCTTACAGAAAGAATGCTACGCAACTGGAGCTGTTAGGAGCTGGAGGATTCACTTTACCCCCATGATCCTATTGTACCCTAGCAAATTTCCATCTACACCCTCACCCGCACCTGCACCCACACTCACACCTGCACCCTCACCCTCACCCGCACCTGCACCCACACCCACACCCACAATCGCACCCGCACCCGCACCCGCACCCACACCACACCACACCCGCACCTACACCTACACCTACACCCGCACCCGCACCCGCACACCCACAACCCACACACCCACACACCCAACCACACCCACGCAACTCCTTTGGATAGCTGCACAGGCCCCTGATCACCAGCTTGTGCACACCTGCTCAGTTGAGGAGGGGTTACCCCCTCCATTCCACTTCCAAGTTAACACAAGCACACCCACACCCACACACACACACACACACACACACACACACGCTCGTACCTTTAGAAAACTGCACAGGCCCCTTGACAACCAGCGTGCGCGCGTCCACGAGGCTGGGCTCAGCGCCGGGTGGGATGTACTTCTCCATGGAGTCTACCAACTTGAAGTACACCTCGTCCAGCTTCACTAAGGGGACCTGTGGGGACAACAAGAAAAGGATCCGTAGACTTTGCCCAGTTTCACCGAGGGAACCTGGGAATATTAAAGGGAAAGCTCTGTGGAGTCTACCAACATAAACTAGACTTCGTCCAGCTTTGCCAGGGGGACCTGGAAACAAATACATATTCCTGATGGATCCTGCCAATGAAAAGGTTCAGCGCAAATAGCTTTACCAGGGGAACCTGTGTATGAAAAAAGCAAAAATATCTCAGAGGGGGGCGACTGAGCAAAAGTCTGAAAATATTCTATTTTTGATGCACACAATATAATATCATATAACTAGAGCGCATATGAACTTGGGCTGAAAAGGATGACCCAGCTGAAAATATCTTACTGAAAACATCTTACTTCTAGGTAAGCAGTGTGTTTTACTGAAAATATCTTACTTCTACGTAAGCAGTGTGTTTTACTGAAAACATCTTACTTCTACGTAAGCAGTGTGTTTTACTGAAAATATCTTACTTCTACGTAAGCAGTGTGTCTTACTGAAAATATCTAACTTCTAGGTAAGCAGTGTATCTTACAGAAAATATCTTACTGAAAATATCTTACTTCTACGTAAGCAGTGTGTCTTACTGAAAATGTCTTACTTCTACGTAAGTTCAGTGTGTCTTACTGAAAATGTCTTACTTCTAGGTAAGCAGTGAGAGCCGTTCCTCATAATAATAAAAAGCCCTAAATTGTTCCTCTTGTGCATAGACTACCCATACATGGTAAGCATTCAGAACACTGTGTGGGGCAAAGCATCGTACGTTTTGGCAGAGTACGTCATCAAACACATTCGAACATAGTTCTAGGAGAATCTGTTCTGCGCTTGAAATTCAGCGTGTCTGTGTATGTGTGTGTCTATGTATGTGTATGTGTCTGTTTCTGTGTGTCTGTTTGTGTATGCGCGTGTATTTTTGCTTGGGGCACCTATAATAATCAGCACCTATAATAATCAGCATGTTGTGTATGTGTGTGTGTGTGTTTTGCCAAGGGCACCTGACCCAGCGTGTCCGTGTGTCCGTGTGTCTGTGTGTGTACGGGTACGTGTGTGCGCGTGTATTTGCTAGGGGCACCTAAATCAGCATGTTGTGTATGTGTGTGTATGTTTGTGTGTTTTTCCAAGGGCACCTAACCCAGCGTGTCTGTGTGTCTGTGTGTGTACGGGTGCGTGTGTGTGCGTGCGTTTTGCTAGGGGCATCTATATCAGCATGTTGTGCATGTGTGTTTATGTGTGTGTTTTGCCAAGGGCACCTGACCCAGCGTGTCCGTGTGTCTGTGTGTGTACGGGTACGTGTATGCGCGTGTATTTTTGCTAGGGGCACCTAAATCAGCATGTTGTGTATGTGTGTGTATGTGTGTGTGTTTTGCCAAGGGCACCTAACCCAGCGTGTCTGTGTGTCTGTGTGTGTACGGGTACGTGTGTGTGCGTGTGTTTTGCTAGGGGCACCTACTCTGCATCTCGTAATTCTAAGGCTCTTGATATAAGCAGCTTGTGTGTGTGTAGGTCACTGAAGGCAAGTGCACACAATTGGCTCCTCTTTGCAAGCGCGCGGCCACTCAATAAAGCAATGATTGCATTAACAATGTCGAGTGCAGCCTCCCTAGGAGCATCAGTTGGCAGTTGTGTGCGGCTCTTCGCAAAGTTTGACAAGGATGGTAGGGCAGCTCCTACCACACTTCAAAATTATGATGCATCGTAGCGAAAGCACACATGTAACGACTGTTCTGCGCATCTGCCTCCCAACCCTAGCCGGCATGTGTCCCTATGTACTGACCTGTGCATCCTCACGCAACGAAGACCATACCACGTTTCAAATCATGTTCCCTTGTGCAATATTTCCCCCCTGTGTATCCTTACTGTGTATCCTTATGCGGCACCGACCATGCCACGGCTCACATCATTTCTGGATACCACGTCATACAGCGCCTGCGTTTTCACCTGCCACTGCTTCTCCTCAGGAGGTGCATGTTCGCTACTTATGCATTATGCACCGCTCTTGTTTCAGGTTTATTAAGAGAACAAGCTATAAGAGCAATCACCTAAGCATTCCATTGCACAAGCACGTGCGCAAGCACATTCACTGCCGATCCATCAAAGCACGCACAATCCAACTTGCCTGTTACGCTCATAAAATAACAGGGCCTGCATGATTCCGATATGAACCTAGAAGGTGTAAGCTGCAATGAGCATAGCATCATGTGTCAGTACGTGTAAGCTGCAATGAGTTGTGACCTCTCTGAAAACGTACAGCAAGCCGTTCTGTACAAACAAGTGGCTGCTTTCCACAACAATGTTTCAATTGGGTCACAAGCATGGTCACGAGCATCGAACACAAGGCTCACTGAATGAGTCTGCGTGCAAACCTCGTTTACATTTAACCAACATTCCACATACCTCATTCATCCGTGTATCTCATTCATCCGTGTATCCCATTCATCCATGTATCTCATTCATCCGTGTATCTCATTCAATGAATTTGCCAACATTCCGCGCTCCTCCTCCAACAGTTTTGCCATCATTCTGTGCACCTCATTCAATAGCTGTGCTAAAAGTTTGCGCACCTCATTGAAATTCCGCGCACTTCAATCAATGGTTTTGCCGACATTCTGTGCATACTTCAATCATCGGTTTTATCTTTATTTCGCATACCCTAAATCAATGATTTTGCTGACATTCCGCATACCTCATTGAAACTCCGCGCACTCCATTCAATGGTTTTGCCAACATTGCGCTTACTTCAATCAATGTTTTTATATGCGTTTGGAATACCTGACTGGCTGACATCCCGCGGACCTCATTGAAATTCCTCACTGGCGTTACCAACGATCTGCGTACCTCATTCAATGGCTTTGCCAACTGTACTGTGGCATCTTCCTCAATCCGGTACACGTCTGAACGCAACACCAACAGGTCGTTGCAAGTCTTGACAGGGGCAAAGCGGGAGCGAGGGACCTGGACGGCACCTGGTATAGGAGTGTGTTCAAGAAGTGCAATGCTAAAGTTGCGCAAGTGTGCAGAGTGCGTGGGAATGTGTTTAAGAAATGCAATGCTAAAGTTGCGCAAGTGTGCAGAGTGCGTTCTGTTATGTGAGTTTGTCTGATCGCGAACGAGGTTGTGTGCGTTGTGTGCGCTAAAAGACACAGCTTGTGCCTCTGAGGGTCGCTGCAGGTCTTGGCGGGGGCAAATAAGCGGGAGCATGGGATCTGGAAAACACCTGGAGAGAGGTAGGCTGTAGACACAGCACACTATGTTATGAACGTTTTTAAATTGTAGCACGTGTGTGTGTTTAAAAGAAAGGAGGGGTGAAACACAGCACACTATGTTATGGACGTTTTTTGAAATTGGCAGCACGTATGTGTGTGCTTGAAAGAAAGGAGGAGCAAGGCACAGCACACTATGTCATGAACGTTTTTTGAAATTGCAGCACTTGTATGTGCTTAAAAAAAAAGGAGGGGTAAGGCGCAGCACAGTATATCATGGACGTTTTTTGAAATCGTAGCACGTGTGCTTAAAAGAAAGGAGGGGTGAGGCACAGCACACGATGCCATGAGCGTTTTTTGAAACTGTAGCACGTGTGTGTGCTTAAAAGAAAGGAGGGGTAAGACACAGCACACTTTTCATGGACATTTTTTGAAATTGTAGCCCGTGTGCTTAAAGGAAAGGAGGAGCGTGAAGGCCAAGGAGCACCCAACAAAAACAGGCAAGGGTTGCTGCTAGGGTTGGCCAGAACCGTATATATACACCGTATATGACCGTAATTTCGGTGAATTTCCTGCCAAAAATACCATATATACAACGTACATATATGGTCCTGGCCAACCCTAGTTACTGCAAACTCTTTCACGCGTGTTATTCATGGAGTACGTAATTGCTTGAAGGTGTGAAAAAGCATGGTACCTGGTTACTTTTGCAATAGATTTGGTTTGGAGTGTGTGTGAGGGGTGGGTCAGTGTGTATAGTCTAAATTTCAAGGGTAATGCATGAGTGGGCAGCATCTGCGCATTCCATTCCATTCTGTTTTCAACAAATTGTAACCTGCAATCCATTCCATTCCGTTTTCAACAAATCGTAACCTGCAATCCATTCCATTCCGTTTTCAACAAATTGTAACCAAGTGCGTGAGCTGTGTAGTTGGTTGCGGACATAGGAGAAAGCAGGTTACGTGTTGTTTGGAGCTTGTTGAGATGCATCTGGCAGCAGTGGGATCAATTGACACGAGAAACGTACAAGGCGCACACATACATACATATACACACATTCACACATGTACACACACACGCACACACACAAACACACACACACACACACACACCTGACTTGCTAAAGCATTCCACTGCAGAGCCCATTGCGGTTTCTAGCTGGAAGACTGGTGCTGACTTGGAGTCTCGCGGGTTGACAGTCTGTGTGAGCAGCACACACAAGGAAAAAACACAGATCGCAAGACAAATATTGCACGAGAAACACCTCTTGAAAAAACTCATTACCAAAAAACACGACACAAAGGCACACACATGGACAAAGAGGACACACATGTACACACATGGACAAAGGCACACACACGGACAAAGAGGACACACATGTACACACATGGACAAAGGCACACACATGGACTAAGAGGAGGCACACACATACACACACGCATAGCAAACTCCCTGTTTCCTTCTTAATCTGTTTCTCTTTTCTTGTTACGCACAGGAAACAAGAGAAAGGGAAACAGATTTTAATGCAGATGGCCAAAGCTGCTACCAGGGTTAATCAAAGGCATAAAAAGCAGATAGCCAAAGCTGCTACCAGGATTAAAAAAAGGCATAAAAAGCAGATAGCCAAAGCTGCTACCAGGATTAACCGAAGGTTTAAAAAGCAGATAGCCAAAGCTGCTACCAGGATTAATCGAAGGCTAAAAAAGCAGATAGCCAAAGCTGCTACCAGGATTAATCAAAGGCATAAAAAGCAGATAGCCAAAGCTGCTACCAGGATTAATAAAAGGCATAAAAAGCAGATAGCCAAAGCTGCTACCAGGATTAATCGAAGGCATAAAAGCCAGTTGGGGTATTAAAGCCACGCACCTTCTTGTTTTTGATGAGGGGCAGCGGTAGGAACCCCCCCGAGGAGGACAGCGTGGCTTTCAGCTCCTCAAGGTTCAGCCACAGGTTGTTGGTGTTGAAGAACTTGTGCCTGTGTGCAGATGCAAAGATGCAAAACTGCGGGTGGCATGTGTATATATGTGTGTATGTGTTTGTGTGTGTATGTGTGTGTGTGTGTGTGTGTGTGTGTGTGTGTGTGTGTGTGTGTGTGTTAGGCGCAGATGTAGAGATCAAGGAGCTCAGGAGGACAGAGATATGCCTGCAAAAACCAAGTACATGCACACACACACGCACACACACACACACACCTGCCGACATCCTCAAAAGCACCCTTATCTGTGTCAGGGCACATACACACACACACGCACACACACACGCACACAGACACACGCATACACACACACACACCTGCCGACATCCTCAAAAGCACCCTTATCTGTGTCAGGGCACATACACACATACACACACACACGCACACACACACACACACACACACACACACACACACCTGCCGACATCCTCAAAAGCGCCCTTATCTGTGTCAGGGCACATAGCACTCTCACGCAGCACCAGCTTGCCATCGCTCTTGCGCTTGCATAAGTGGCCGCCCTTCTTATCGGCAGGCGTGCGCTCACACACCTGCATGTGCATATGTTTGTATGTGTATGTGTGTGTGTGTGTAGCGTGTGTGTGTGTGTGTGTGTAGTGTTTGTGTGTGTGTGTGTGTGTGTGTGTGTGTGTGTTTGTGTGTGTGTGTGTGTAGCGTGTGTGTTTAGTGTGTGTGCCGTGCAGTGCGTGCTGTGTGTGTACTGAGGGTAGAATTAGCAGTGGGCGTGGGAAGTATCTGGCCTTCTGTACAATTGCACAGTGCAGTGCTGCAACGTATACCTCGCCACATTCAACATTTATAGAATGTCACAAAGGAAAAAGAGTGAACGGTACAAATGGATCCAGATCATCCACCCAACGAAAGGGAGCTCCAACAACGGCAGATACGGTTTACTACATCCGACGTTTCTTGGCAAATGACTCTATCAATGACGTTTGTGTGCTTTACTGCAAGACCCCATGTCTGCGCGCTTGCACAATCAAGCAAAAACAGTTCAACGTATCCACTTCATTACCATCGAATCCGAAGCCTGTTGAAACAAAGTGCCACAATTCACAGAACAACACCACACGCGTGCAAGTGCTTTGGAGGCAGCAAGTTCATTGTACAATTACCCAGCACGCTATCATCACACACACACACACACGCACACACACACACACACACACTTACACACACACACACACACACACACAAACACACACACACACACACAAACGTGCATAAACGCGAGTAAAACCCACACGACCACACGACCATGCACACTCATCCACTCGTACATTGCACACACACATACGTGCATAAATGCGCGTAAATCCACACGTCCGCACACCCATGCACACTCATCCACCCATACATTGCACACACACGAATGCGCATGAACGAGCATAAACCCACACGACCACACGCCCATGCACACTCATCCACCCATACATTGCACACACACAAAATGCGCATAAACGTGCATAAACCCACACGAACACACACCCATGCACACTCATCCACCCATACATTGCACACACACACAAAAATGCGCATAAACGTGCATAAACCTACACGACCGCACTCCCATGCACACTCATCCACCCATACATTGCACACACACAAAAATGCGCATAAACGTGCATAAACCCACACGACCACACACCCATGCACACTCATCTACCCATGCACACTCATCCACCCATACACATGGAAGCATGTGATCACATGTATACCCCACCACAGATGCTGACATGCCAATGCACACACAAAAAAGTACGCACAGACGCACGCGCCTCCCCACTCACACAAGTCAACATGTGCGCACACGCACACACACACGAATGCGCATGCACACACACACACACACACACACAGACACACACACATGCACACACACACCCAAACCAAAACACAGCTGGCAACATACCTCCATAAGGAACGCATTTCCAGAGGAGGCAAAGTGAGCCAACAGGGTGAGGTCCAAAGTGGCACCAAGGTTGTCACTGCGTGCACACAAACACACACACACACACGCAAGTACATGTGTTGAACACTTGTGTTTGTAATTAGGTTGTGAGCATAATAGTATGGTGCATGTTGCTCAAACTGAGGAAAGGGCTCTGCCTCTGCCTCTGCATGCGCACACGCACACACACACACGCACGCACACACACACACACACTCAAACACACATACACACACGCCACACACCCCATACACGCATGTGTGTATCCACATGTTGGAGGCCCAGGCAGGGCACACACACGCGCGCGCACACACACACACACACACACGTGTGTGTGTATCCACATGTTGGAGGTCCAGGCAGGGCACAGCTGCCGTTGCTTTTCATGTTTTGCGTTTCTCTTGCACATGCAACGAGAATGACGTCACATGCCAATCATTCAATAAAAGCAGGAATATCAACTTGCCCGTGCCTGGCAATTGACTGGTTTGATGAATAAAGAGACACTCCAAACTTCTGATGAGGAACAGCTTGCCTGACAAGTGCCTCTTTCAAAACTGCTACATCTCTCTCGTAACTGACACCCAAATCTGTGTGCCCATCACAGACAAGATCTGCTGTGCTCATTTTGCGGCATATCCCGATCTGACTGAACCCTAAATTGAGACAGGAGCTCAGTTGCTGATCAGAAGTTTTATTTTGCGAGAAACAGAAAGAAACGGCATATCTCCATACCCACAAACTGTTAATGCGTGTCAGAGTAGCAAAGAAAAAAGCAGCAGCAGCAGCAGCAACAGCAACAGCAGCAGCGGCAGTAGCTGGCAGCAGTGGCAGTGGCTGGAGCTATCTGCACCAATTACATAACTGCCCTTTAATTGGTACCCTCCTCGATTACTACAGGACAAGAGTTAATGCAGGGCAGCTTTTCTTTTCTTGACCAACGAGTGCCACAAAAACCACCATGGAAAACCAAAAGAACAAGCATTTCTATGCACATACCCAGGGGTGGCCAGAACCATGTATATGCGGAGTATATACAAATGTTTTGGCAGGGAAATCACCAAACATATATACACAGATATGGCTATGGCCAACACATACCACTGCCTTAGTATTGAGACATGCACAAATTGCCTTATCAGCTTCCCTGTTTGAGAATATGCATGGACTTGTGTGTACTTGCGTGTGCTTTCATTCAGTAGGTCATCAACAATGCGTCAGAGGTCTCACCTGTTTGAAACCAACGTGTGTACTTGTGCTTACTCATCCAGCAATTAACCAGCAGTGCGTCAATGTATGTCAATTATATATGTCTATAGTACTTGAGCTCAGCAGTTTATCAGCAGTGCGTCAGAGGTCTCACCCGTTCAAAATCAACGTGTTTACTTGTGCTTACTCATCCAGCAGTTAATCAGCAGTGCATCGATATATGTCAACTATATATGTCTATAGTATGTCGATATATGTCAATTATATATGTCTATAGTACTTGAGCTCAGCAGTTTATCAGCAGTGCGTCAGAGGTCTCACCTGTTTGAAACGAACAAGTACTTAATGCCTGCACTTAACATCTTGTCAAGCATGCCAGATCCCAGAAGGGAGGGATAAATGTCCCCGTGCCCTGGTGGGTTCCACTCGTTATCTGTGCGTGTGCGTGTGTGTGTGTGTGTGCGTGTGTGTGTGTATATGTGTGTGTGTGTGTGTGTGTGTGTGTGTGTGTGTGTGGGCACATTAGCGTGTGTGCATACGTGCGTACGTTTAAAAAAAGCAAAGCTTTGACACAGCACTCGGAATTTTGGGGGGCAGAGTCCTTCATCCTCGAAATTAGATCTCACGGTGGGAACCTGCATGAGCCATCCCCGAGGCGTCACTCTCGATGAAATTTCCCTCTTGCAATGTTAGCAATCAACTCTGTTGCTGTATTAAATTCACACACAAACACACACTTGCATTAACACTTAACACACACCTGGGTTCTCTGGGTAAGAGGCAGGCCCAAGACTGGAGGCATCAACCTTTGGGCTCATGTTCTGCGAGCAAATGAAAAAAAGAGCAATAAGACCACACACGCGGTAAATACCAGCATTCCTCAGTAAACACCAGCAGTATGTGAAAATACGCAGTAAATACCAGCATTTCACACACGCAACAATTACCAGCATTTCACACACGCATTAAATACCAGCATTTCTCAACAAATACCAGCATTTCACACTCGCAGTATTTACCAGCATTTCATACACGCAGTAAATACCAGCATTCCTCAGTAAACACCAGCATTTCACACACGCAGTAAATACCAGCATTTCACACACAAAGTAGTTACCAGCATTTCTCAGTAAATACCAGCATTTCACACACACAGTATATAGCGACATTTCACACACGCAGTAAAGACCAGCATTTCACACACGCAGTAAATACCAGCATTTCACACACGCAGTAAATACCAGCATTTCACACACGCAGTAAATACCAGCATTGCATACACGCAGCAAGTACCAGCATTGCACAGATATACCAAGGAAAACAGGGGCTCAGGGAACATGTGGGACAGTTAAGCTCCTCGATGATAAGTAGGGTTGGCCAGAACCGTATATATACACCATATATGACCGTATATTTGGTGATTTACCTGCCAGGAATAAGTTATATGCACCGTATATATATTGTTCTGGCCAACCCTATTCAATCAATCAAGGAGGGTGAAGACAGTGAAGTTTTTAAATCACTTATGACCCTAACACTCACACACAGCACACGCAGGATATGGCCAGAGGAGGGTCAGGAAGGAAGGACGTGCGTACGTACGTGAGCATGAGTGTGAGCATACACACACTTAGGGTTGGCCAACCCATATATATACCCATATATATACCATATATATGGTATATGGGTAGGGTTGGCCAACCCATATATATGATGGTGATGACGTGTGTACAGTATTCTTTGCAGGGAAGTCACCAAATATACGGTCATATACGGTTTACATATAAGGCTCTGGCCAACCCTACACATGTCACGTAATGTGAGCAAGTGCAACTAATCTATATGCCCCATCAAATTCTGTGGGCACATGCATATGCATAGACGAGAATGCGAGGACACCTCATATGATGTGAGCAAGTATGTGCAGGTACTACGCCACCACTACACCACCACTACACCACCACTACACCACCATCACTACACCACTATTACACCACCACTACACCACTACTACACCACTACTTCACCACCACTACACCACTACTACTACACCATCACCACCACTACACCACCACCACTACACCACTTATAAACCACCACTACACCACCACCACTAGGGCTTACACCATGCATATTCGCGTAGGTATGTATTGAAATTTCAGCATAAAGGATACCTTGCGTACGGGCATAGGCAGTACACATATATGGTTTTGGCGAAACCTTTGAGTGTGTGAGAGGTGAGCGAGCGTGTGCCCGCAGAACAAACGCAAACAATTTGTTCTGCTTGTGTGTTGATGTACACGAGCACTGATTTGAGCAAGCGTGTGCCTGTAGAACAAACGCAACCTATTTGTTCTACTTGTGTGATGATGTACACGAGCACTGATTTGAGCAAGCGTGTGCCTGCAGAACAAAGGCAACCTATTTGTTCTGCTTGTGTGATGATGTACACGAGCACTGATTTGAGCAAGCGTGTGCCTGCAGAACAAAGGCAACCTATTTTTTCTGCTTGTGTGATGATGTACATGAGCACTGATTTGAGCAAGCGTGTGCCTGCAGAACAAAGGCAACCTATTTTTTCTGCTTGTGTGATGATGTACACGAGCACTGATTTGAGCAAGCGTGTGCCTGCAGAACAAAGGCAACCTATTTGTTCTGCTTGTGTGATGATGTACATAAGCACTATTGTGAGCGAGCGTGTGCCTGCAGAACAGACGCAACCTATTTGTTCTGCTTGTGTGATGATGTACACAAGTACTGATGTGAGCGAGCGTGTGCCTGCAGAACAAAGGCAACCTATTTGTTCTGCTTGTGTGATGATGTACACGAGCACTGATGTGAGCGAGCGTGTGCCCACAAAACAAACAACATATTTTTTTGACTTGTGTGATGATGTACACGAGCACTGATGTGAGCGAGCGTGTGCCTGCAGAACAAACACAACCTATTTTTTCTGCTTGTGTGATGATGTACACGAGCACTGATGTGAGCGAGCGTGTGCCCGCAGAACAATCGCAACCTATTTGTTCTGCTTGTGTGATGATGTACATGAGCACTGATGTGAGCGAGCGTGTGCCCACAGAACAAACACATCATATTTTTTTTGACTTGTGTGGTGATGTACACGAGCACATGCGTGATAATGTAGGTGAGCACAAGTGTGACTGTCTGCGTCTACACACACACAAACACAACATTCAGCAGGAGGAAGAGACAGCTTTTATGTGTGATGATGTACGTGAGCACATGTGTGACTGTTTTCACACACACACACACATACACACACACACACACACACAACACACACACAACACACACACAGATACACACAACATTCAGCAGGAGGAAGAGACGGCTTTTGGCGAATAATCGTGTTGGGGTGGAAGAAGCTTTGCTGCCTACAACTCGGCAACTCTCTCCTTTTATCATTTGCATATTGGATGCATTGCTGAGGGTGACACAAGACTATAATGATGCAAGGGTATTAATGACTGCACATTTGTAGGGTTGTCGTATATATACACCGTATATGACCGTATATGTGGTGATTTCCCTGCCAAAAATACCGTATACACACCGTATATATATGGTTCTGGCCAACCCTACACATTTGATCAAGAGTATACGTTTGTCATCAGACAATTTTCTACTGGAGGTCACACATGCACGGAGATCACACACGGAGATCTTGCACTATTAATTGATGCTAACATGTTAACCACACATTTACGTCAACTGCATGACCACATAGGAGGAAAAAAGGCAATTATGACCGGGAACTGTTTTGGCACAAGCACGCGCAACTAAGGCAGACAATCCAGTGTGTTTTTATGAATGTCAGACACGGGACGTTCATAAGTGGACAGATCTCGATTGAACAAGAATCGTCGTGCCAGCCAAGTATACTTCCCTCTCACGTTCTCTCCTCCTCTCTTACCTGCATGAGCTCGATGTAGGGCTGCGTGTGCAAAGGCAGAGCGAGGGGCTAGTTAGTAGAAGAAGGAAGGCAACTCGTGAACGTGGCTGTGCTTGGAAAGGCAAATCTCAAGTTAAAAAAAGAAGAATGAACAAGGCAAACTCCTTGAGCTGGTTCTGAGGTTCATGATCATTGGCGGTTTATACTGTATGAATCATATAGTTACCGCACGAAAAATATATCACTGCCCCCTAAGTAATGTTTTTAGTTGGGGCGGTGACGGGGGTTTAATATATATTTATTTTAAAGGGGGCAGTTGTGGGGCGGTAGCGGAAATTAAAGTCTTTGAGCAGTGCGAGCGATGGTTCGTCAGGAAGCCTTCCAATGAGTGCTCAGGAATTCCCGCAATCACCTTCCCTAGCACTCCCTGAACCCCCAGCCCCAGATCCGCCTGCCCCTGCCCCTGCCCCCCCAGCCCCAGCCCAAGCCCCGCCTGCACCCGTTGCACCCGTCGGGAAGTTCCAGCGAGGGAGGTGCGATTGCAGTACAAAACTGTAAACTGGTTTTTTTCCAGGGCGGCGGTGCTTTCATGGACGCTGAAGTCATCTAGAATGCCAAATTTCAGTGTTAGACATCTGGCACAAAGCGAGCGAGGAGGCGCCATTTGTTGAGGTTATATATTGGAGGTCTTACATCCTATTGGCAAGCCAACGCATTCAACACCATTTTATATGCTAAGTCATCTATGCCACACTTCTGTATCCACTGCAAATACTGTGTCCACTGCAACTATAACTATGGCTAAGATTTACTTTACGATTACTTGCAAATGTATACTGCAGGGCTCATTGCACCGAAATATGAGTGTTTGTACAGGTTTAGCCTGATAGGATAACCTGGTTTGTATCAGGTTGATAGAATAACCTGGTTTGTATCAGGTTTAACCTGATAGGATGTAGTTAGGTGTGATGTTGCAGAAATGCACAAGGCCGATACTAGCAACACACCCAAGCAACAGAGGAGACATTCAAACGATTGAGAGGATCCAAAGGTCATGAGAGGGGACATCCATAGGACATATGACGTAATGTCAAACCTTTGCCGTTCTGATTCCCCAGCTCTGAGGTTGCCCCCCATTGTACTAGCACACAAGCATAGCCATCACGCGAGCATGCAGGCACAGCCAACGCAACACAAAGCTCTCCCCAATATCACTATTGCACACAGGTACAGCTATCACGCAAACGTGCAGGCACAACCAGCGCAACACAAAGCTCTCCCAAATATCACTATAGCACACAGGCACATCCATCACGCAAGCATGCAGGCACAGCCAGCGCAACACAAAGCTCTCCCCAATATCACTATAGCACACAGGCACAGCCATCACGCAAACGTGCAGGCATAACCAGAGCAGCACAAAGCTCTCCCCAATATTACTATAGCACACAGGTACAGCTATCACGCAAACGTGCAGGCACAACCAGCGCAACACAAAGCTCTCCCAAATATCACTATAGCACACAGGCACATCCATCACGCAAACGTGCAGGCATAACCAGAGCAGCACAAAGCTCTCCCCAATATCACTATAGCACACAGGCACAGCCATCACGCAAGCATGCAGACACAACCAGAGCAGCACAAAGCTCTCCCATATCCCATACTACTACAGCAAACAGGCACGGCCAACACGCTCGCTTGCAGACACAGCCAGAGCAGCACAAAGTCACGCACCTCCTTCAGCAGGTCCCCGTGCCGCTGCTCCAGGAATCGGCGGGTGTCGGCGCTGGTGCTGAAGCTGTTCATGAGCGTGAATGCTACCTGGGACCCGTACGTGGCACGCATGTGCTTCACCTGTGCAGCAGTGTGTGTGTGTGTGTGTGTGTGTGATTGTTAAGGGTTTCTATGTAGGTGCTACAGATCTGTGGTACTACAACAGACACTCAAGTTTTTACAGTTTTACACACGCAGCCTAGCAGTCGCACTTCTTGACTGATGGCTTAATCTGTAAACTCTGCGTGTGTGAGCATTTCAAGTGCGTTCGTATTCATGAGTTACGCAGGACTGTGCACACTCTCACATTATCAGTGCTGGTTGCCACCCACAGATGGCACGCATATGCTTCACATGTGCAGTCGTGCGTGTTGTGCGTGTGAGCATTTCAAGTGCATTCGCATTCATAAGCTACGCAGAACTGTGCACGCTTTCACATCATCAGTGCTAATTGCCACCGATAGGTGGCACGCATATGCTTCACCTGTGCAGTAGTGCGTATTGTGTGTGTGTGTGTGTGTGTGTGTGTGTGTGTGTGTGTGTGTGTGTGTGTGAGAGAGCATTTCAAGTGCATTTGCATTCATCAGCTACGCAGGACTGTGCACGCTTTCACATCATCAGAGTTTACAGATCACAGATCACAGATCACAGATTACAGATTACAGATTACCAATTACAGATTACAGATTACAGATCACAGATGCAGATGGATTTTGACTGTGCACGCTTTCACATCATCGGTGCTGGTTGACACTGGTGCCTGAGTAATGCATACGCGTGACAAAAGCGATTTGGCACCCGTAAGTGGCGCGCATGTGCTTCACCTACGCAGCGAGGAACGCTGCTGATAGATGCACCATTAGGAAAATCCTCATAAAGATGAGATTTGACTTTTCTGCTGTGGTGCTGAGTTTGCACACGTGAGACCCGAGGAGGACGAGCGTACTTTTACGGAAATTTGCAAATCCTTTCCGGCATCGGCTCCGTCACTTCAGCCCTGCCTCAATGCACTTGAAGCACCTGTACCTACTGACCGCGTTAAAGACACGCACTGAATTCCCCCACCCCCCACCCTGATAGCCTGCAATTCCCAACCTGCTCAGCAATGAGATCTACTGCAACTCCCAACCTCTACTGCAACTCCCAACCTCTACTGCAACTCCCAACCTCTACTGCAACTCCCAACCTCTACTGCAACTCCCAACCTGTTCAGCAATGAGATCCAAAAAGGTCTTGTCCTCCTTGACCACCAGCAAGCTCTTTGCTTTCTCCAGCCCCATGGAAGTGCCCAGGCCACCGTTCAGTTTGAGCATGGCCGTCTTGCTGAGCAGGTCCTGTGTGTGTGTGTGTGTGTGTGTGTGTGTGTGTGTGTGTGTGTGTGTGTGTGTGTGTGTGTGTGTGTGTGTGTGCGCGCGCGTGTGTGTGTTACGTGCGCTCGGTGTGTTGTTTCATGATTGTTTCTGTGACCTTTGCAACATTCTCCAAGGAGCCTTCGTTACTCTCCACATCATCCTTTTGGGTGTGGGCGGCATTATCTACAACACCCACACTCAGAAGCCTTTCAAAGAACTGGGTCTCAATTCTCATAGAATTAAGAAGCTTGCCTCCAAGCTCCATGTGCACTCTGTGAACTTTGCTGCTAAGCCTGTCCATACTAGATGTTCCCTTCTCAGTACTGTTACCAACTCTCATCAGGAGCCGGTTTCAGGCCAAGCCTGCAACCCTCCTGATCCCCATTGGTTTTTCCTTTTCTTTTTGCGGTGGAGGAGCTTTACGGTACTCAGTACCAAAGTGGCTCCTTTTCCTTAATTAATGTGGGGAGTGGTTTTCACTGCCTGCATAGTTTTTCTTTTCTTCTTGTATACAATGCATGTTTTGCACCAGAGGGGGGAAATGCCGCAAGCTTGATGTCTAGATTTGGCCAGAAATATATAGGTATATATACAGTGTAAATACGGTATTCTTGGCAGGGAGATCACCAAATATACGGTCATGTACGGTGTATATATACGGTTCTGGCCATTTAATTAAATCTCAAGTTCTTGAGATTATTGAAGAGTATTTTTTATTGTGCCGATCCTATTGATGTCACATTTTAGGCAGAAGGTAAGCACTATTGTATCCTTTACTACACTTTGCATTGGCAATGCATTCCGGGCATGAGCAAGCCTGGACTCCTCTTTCTTGCATCGTGCAAGCTAACGAGGCACGTTCAGACACACACTCACAGCGTGCAGGCGAAAGGTAAATCACTTTGATGTCCTACTATTCCTCAGGTGTGCGTACGAAATTTGCAGGCCAGGGCTCCCTGCCGAGGGAAGTAAGAAAGACTACGCAGGCAGTGAAAACCACTCCCCACATTGATTAAGAACAAGCAAGCCACTAATTAGACCGAGAACCGCAAAACTCCTTTACGTTGGTTCAAGCCCTGAAACATCGACGTTGGTTTAAGCCCTGAAGCGTCGACGTTGGATTAGGCCCTGGACCCTGAGCACGCATCATCTGCGGGCAGAGTACACACGTACGCACACACACATACGTACACGACCGTATATACACGCACACACATACACAACGCATGCACACACGTACGTGCACGCACACACACACACACACACACGCACGCATCATCTGCAGGCAGAGTACGCACACCCTACCTCTCACCTTGATCTCCCCCTGCTTTGGATCTGGGAGGTCTGTCAATTTAGGCAGCTGCACCACCTGCTCAATGGTAGACTCAGGCACCTGGCAAAGGCAGTTTTGAGGGATTGGTGTTGTGGAAGGTCATGTCCGGAAAAGAAATAAGAAAGTAAGGAAGTGAACACTCCTGGCATGCACATGAGACATGAGGGAGGGATTTTGTTTCGTACTGAACAAGGTGCGCACTGAGGCAATGTTATCTCGTCTCACTAAAAATTTTTGAGGTTGCACCCTAAACAAATAACTGTGGACCAATTTACCTGCATTGGCTGCAGAAGCAGTTTCAACGAATGCACCGAGGGATAAAGTGTCTGAGGCGAATTAAATTGTAGATTGTAAGCAAATCTTTGCAGATGTGAGCACATCATGTGCATCGGAAAAGGAAACAATCAGTCTCAAAAGGTGCGCCCTTGCTTCCATCCTTTAAAATCCCTGAGCATTGATCTTGGTGCGATTGAAAGAGGTTTCCGGAGACGTCTGAGCGCTTCTTCTTCTTTTTCTTTTCTTCTTCTTGCTTCTTCTTTTTCACTCTTCGTGTGGCGCACCAGTCCAGTGGCCCCCTGCTCTAACTGCGTGTAGTTGCTCTTGAATGCTGCGATGGCGGCATCGGAGAGTCCCCTGGCCTTGCACTTGGCCTCTAGGCTCTGCCATTCCTGGGAGGTGCTTGCCTGCACGTGCGGGCGTACGCGGAAGCGAGCGCAATAAACTCGAGAGGTTAACAGCTTTACCGCATTGTACAAACACAGCTCTAGTGGTCGTCCTGCATTTTCTGAAAACATCAAGGCGGGAAGAAGAATGGCAACATTCAATCTCCAGACGGTGACACAGGTCGGGCCTGCACTGAGTGTGGTTTTCTACAGCAGCAAAGTCTAGGTGTTGTTGCACGCAGTTGGCGAAGGACGGAGACACTAGGTTCCACTTCTAGAAACGTTCAATGCTTAAGCAAGTGCAGACTCTCAGAAGGCCTTGAATGAATGCAGTTGATGTGTGTGCATGTTTGAGTGTGTACAAACTCGTGCAGGAGACCAATGACGTTGTACACGATGCAAGGAGAATCAACTCACCATTGTCGTTAGGAGAGTACTCAATGTTTTACTTTGTTAATAAGTAATTAGCAATATCATCAAAATTCCTTGATCTGGTAATTCGGAAACGTTAAAGTTAGATTTTAACAATAGAATAAAAAACGAATTGCTCTAGGTTCACATGAAAATGCAGGAGGTATAGCTGAATCTGGCTTGCACGGATGGAGGTCCTCTCCTTCACTGTGGCTGAGGCCCTGAAAGTGAGATTACATTCAATTCGGTTGGCCTAGTCCACACGCAGGGAGCAAGAAACATTCAATGCAGACGTTTTGCGCCTCTCACAACCAACACGTACACGCAGGAACGAGGGCATGGGGAGCAGCCCCACAGAAAAATTATAGCAGAGCTGCTTTCCCTGTGCCGCTCCTACCCCGGCGGGTTATCAGGTATCAGGTTTTGCAAAGTGCATTGCGCGCTTGCATCTGTGACTCTGTTCACTTTCCCTCCACTTATGTGCGCGCGCTTTGCTTGTCGCAGAGCCCATCATACTGACACACATGGCCTGCCAAGCAGCTTTGAAAAAGCAGGTGTGTCGGGGTTTGAGATGCTTAAACTGACAGCTTGCATCTGTCAGCACATTTCGCTCCCGCAGGTGCAATGGGCACGAGCTTCAGGTTAGCAAGAGAGGTTGCCCACCAAATAAAAGCCAAGTCTCTTCAACTGTCCTCTCAGCCCTACTTTTTCATGCACACATGGCGCAAAGGAGCATGGAAAAACGAACCCAGGCGGTGCTAGAGCTGCAGATGGTCGCCTGCAAGAAAGTGCTGAAACAAGCCTCATATTGCATCAGCAGCAGACGGGCGGCTCCTACTTGCCCATTGCCAAGCTTATCCAGGTGGGTTAATGTGGAAACATGTCATTTAACTCCAATAACGCTCGTTCCCTTCTTTAGGAGAACGATCGACCTAGCGTGCACAACGGTACATGTTATCATTCACGCACTTGCGCAAATACCAAGCGAATTTGTATCCGCAAAACCTGATGAAATAATGCTCAACCATGCATGTGTTCAGATGAACGACCGACCTGGTTTGGGCAGCAGAGACAGTATCGCTGGCGTTTGTGGAGAAGCAGGACCACCCGTCACACGCATGCCAGGTGAGTGTAGTTTGTAGTGGTATGTGTAGGGTTGGCCAGAACCGTATATATACACCGTATATGACCGTATACTTGATAGAGTCCCTGCCAAAAATACCGTATATACACCGTATATATATGGTTCTGGCCAACCCTAGGTATGTGGAAAAATGGGGGAAGCTTACGTGACATCGCTGGTGCCTTTGCAGACAAGGGACCACCCGTCACACAAACACGTCAGGTGGTTGTGGTTAGTAGTGGTATGTGGAAAAATGGGGGAAGCTTACGTGACATCGCTGGTGCCTTTGCAGACAAGGGACCACCCGTCACACAAACACGTCAGGTGCGTGTAGCTTGTAGTGGTATGTGGAAAAATGGGGGAAGCTTACGTGACATTGCTGGTGCCTTTGCAGAAGCAGGACCACCCGTCACACGCATGTCAGGTGCGTGTAGTTTGTAGTGGCATGTGGAAAAATGGGGGAAGCTTACGTGACATCGCTGGTGCCTTTGCAGAAGCAGGACCACCCGTCACACGCATGCC
>Ga0307974_1000669_pt1 | contig 21870 bp, 27 predicted proteins | sample OrgLakmetagen784_FD_201812 | JGI IMG/M metagenome (GOLD analysis project Ga0307974, IMG submission 201812) | Saline water microbial communities from Organic Lake, Antarctica - #784 | ecosystem: Environmental > Aquatic > Non-marine Saline and Alkaline > Saline | place: Antarctica: Organic Lake... | reverse complement strand
ACCAGGGCACGCGAGGAAGGGGACCAAAGCAGCAGGAAGTGGAGCTCCCTGTCCCCCTTGAGCAGTTGTTTACTGGCATCACCAAGGTGAGTGTGTGTTCTGTATGTGTGTCTTGTCAGCGTGAAATTTATGGAAGAGGGCTTATCAGATTTAATTCTGACTCTGCACAAAAGGACCAGTGATAAACTTTGTAATCCTGATAATGTATGGTTTTATCTGTTCACTAACTGGCAACGGGATTGGGATTCGCTGTTACATGATCTGTGTTATCATGTTGACCTGTATTTCCATCCTTGTCACCTTTAAATAGCAACATAGTGCTTCCCCCTCCTGTAAGCACTTGCTGAAAGAACCTGTTTTGGGGGCTAACTTGTGTCAGGGATCAAAGATCCTGCTTCTATTGCACTCTTATGCCTTGGTTCTCAGACGATTTGACTAGTGCTGTGTAATAAGCTGGAGAAGTTGGCTCATAAAGATTTGATTGCAGCCAGGGTCTCTTTCGAGCAAAGGTGCCAAACAACGAGTGGCAGAAATTTCTGTATGTTTCTCTGCTTCCCTCCTAATTTTCATTGCTGCAAACTAACCTGCACCTACACGTGCACACAGGTTGGCTGCCGCGCCTCTTCCCAATTACTTGACAGTGTCTTTTTTCGTTGTTCCTCTGCGCTGTGTGCAGAAGCTGAAGGTTACCCGCAGGATTGTGGACGGCAGCTCAGGACGCATGGTCCCCATTCAAGATGTGGTAGAGATCGCCATCAAGCCTGGGTGGAAGGAGGGCACGAGGATCACGTGAGTTGGCACACAAAAAGCTATACGCGTACCGTACGGACAATAAAGAACACTTACTACAGAAAGTGCATGCCGTTAGTAATGTTGACATGCATTCTTGTGTACTTGATAGCTGAATGTGATTTGATAGCTTAATGTGTACCTGATAGCTTAATGTGTACCTGATAGCTGAATGTGTACTTGATAGCTGAATGTTTCTTGATGGTTGAATGTTTCCTGATAGCTGAATGTGACTTGATAGCTGAATGTGTACTTAATAACTGAATGTGACTATGTGATGATCGTGGGAGAGCAGTGTTATAGCACAGCAATCAAGCAGATTGCTTGTGCTGCTGAGCAGCAGTCTGTGGTTTCTTTGTTTGCAGCGACGCTTGGAACAAGCCAACTTTCTTGGCTTGTTCCCAAGCTTGTTCCAACTTGCCAAGCTTGTTTGCACAACGGTGTTAGCCTTACATGACGTTCCCACGCGTTCTCTGCAGGTTTGAGGGCAAAGGAGATGAGCGTCCAGGAGGGTGAGTGATAAGACGAATAATTTAAAGACTTTCATGTTTGAGCCTGAGGCATTGTGGATGAGGGTTGCGTTATTTAATAGAAAGACTTTTGATCTGAAGGAGTACGACATGTAGTCCTGTCATTTTGCACCTTTTTATCTCAAAAGTTATCTGCACTTGTTTCACCCACTTTCTTGACACTGGCAATCACACAAGACCCCCTGACTTTATCCTTCACATCTGCAGAGCACCCTCTGACTTGGTCTTCATCATAAAGGAGCAAAAGCACCCCCGCTTCACCCGCAAGGGCAACAACCTGCATACCACTGTGTCGGTAAGCATGAAAGGCGACACCGTATCTTCTGCTACAACATTGCTCAAGCGTCCCTCTCAGAGAGCGATAAGAGCGATAATGCACAAAATCGTGAAAGCTTCTCTGCCTTGGTACCTAACTTGTTCCATGGCACAAGGCCCACAGCCAGCACTACATCACTTGCACCTTGACAGACGTCGGCAGCTTTGATGGCACCCACTTTCAATTGTATTTGTGGGAATGGCTCCGACACCTAGAGATCTGTGCTAGCCATCTTGTTAACAAGCATGCCAAACACACACTGCATCACACACACGCATCACAGATACCTCTCGTCACCGCACTCACGGGTGGTAGCGTCTTGATTCCACACTTCAACAAGGCACTGCCCTTACAGCTACGAGACATCGTGTCCCCCGGCCAGGTGTGCTGCAGTGCTCTTTGTGTTTAAATTCTCCACCTCGTGCATGCAGGATGATACATAACCGCTATTTAATTCTCAATTTTTCCTCTTAGGAACGATCCATAGGAGGCGAGGGCATGCCTATCAGCAAGACACCTGGAAAGCGAGGTGATCTGGTTGTCAAATTTGAGGTGTCATTCCCTAGAAATCTCAGTGATGACCAAAAAGCCAAACTACGTGCAGCTTTGCCATCATCCTGAATCGAAGCAAGGAGGAGTTTGTTATGTGCATAGCTGGGAGGAAGTACAGTGTGTTGAGAAGAGCCAAGGTTGACATGCATAGTAGTAATATGTTATGATGTTTCTACTTTTCCTGCGCCTAGTTGATTATATTTTCTACATGCCTACGGTTTTGTTATACTTACCGTTAACTGCACCACCTGGTTGATTTGACCCGAATCAAATTGCTTGACATGTTTGAATCAATCCTTGACACATGTGAATCTTTCTCTGTTCTACTTCGCTTGCATCGTGAGATGGCGGTGAATTATTTACAAGGTCTAGTCACAGCCGCTACGAACCTAGGGTCCTCAAAACTTCCCAGACTAGAAGGAAACAGGCAGAATAAATTTAAACTCGCACTTAAAAGGAGAAGCGGTTAAGAGGATCAAGAAAGTAAAAAGATGGAAAAATTCGAGATACAGATAAAAAAGCAAGTGTGTTATGAGCGATATCACTTTGCTTCAAGATGAGAATTAGAGTTCAAGGTACATAGATTATGGAATTAGAGGGAGACGAGTTTTATGTTAATAAAGGCATACATTTCAGGAATCCTGCAAACCGCAAGCTTACTACTTAGGAAAAGCACTCCTTTTAGCCGGTCCAGACAGCACCCAAAAATGAACAATCACACGCTGGGGCCTAATAAGGAGCTTGGTCTTAATTGTCAAAGAGTTAAAAAAACTTGCTTCCAAGCTTCATGTTCATTCTGTCAACTACGCACGCTGCCAAGCTTGTCCTTATCAGACGTGCCCTTTCCAGCATTATTATCAACTCTCATTAAGAGCCGGTGTCAGGCCAAGCCTGCAACCCTCTTGATCCCCATTGATCTTTTTTTACTTTTTCTTTTGGTGGAGGGTTTTACGGTACTCGGTACAAGGTTTACAAGGTTTACAAGTTGAACCATCAATCAAAACGTGTGACTGCTAGGCTGCGTATGTAAAACGTGTAAAAACTGGGATAATTGTTGTTGTAGCACCAGACTTGTAGCACCTACAAAAAAAAACCTGGAAAGGGAAAAAGGGCACATTGCAACACTGAATAATATCAGTAAACAATCAAGCATCTGCCAGGACCAACCGACCGCATTAAATCAAAGAGGGGGAATCATTTGTGAGTTTTGGGCACGTAAAAAACATGGATCTGTCACACTGAGGATACCAAAAATGAGGGAGGCGAATAACATTATATATAAACTCGGTACCAAAGTGGCTCCTTTTCCTTAGTTAATGTGGGGAGTGGTTTTTCACTTTTCTTATCTTATTGTTACACTGATAAGGTGCCTGTGACTAAGTGCATTTAGAATAATAAATAATAAAAAAAGGCAGAAGCTACGCAGGCAGTGAAAACCACTCCCCACATCAATTAAGGAAAAGGAGCCACCTTGGTACTGGGTACCAAAAAGAAGGCTTAACAGTAACCACCGCTTACAAGGTTTACAAGGTTTACAAGGAAAGGCCTTCAGTCAAAGCGTGCGACTGCTAGCCTGCTCATAATAATTACAATTTATGTAGAAAAAAATAGTTTGTTGTTGTTCTGGTACAAAATAGTATCGACATCCTGTGCTCTTGCCTCTGAGAATAAGGATTCATACCATCTCCTGCGAAGAGACACTGTATGGGGGTGTGTGCAGTGGAAAATAGCATGCTGTTCATCCTAAACATCATCATCAGCCTCACACAAATCACAGGTAGGGAGCGAAGGACAAAACTACTGAGGTCAGCGCACTGGGTTCACGGTTTCGAAGCTTTTTTTTGAACCTGTACTCTTGTACCAGACCAGTCATGGCTGAGAAAATATGGGAAGATCAGCAGTCATCAGACCTGGAGCTCAGTCGCATGTCAGCATGTAACCACCGCTTACTAATCACTTTCTAGTAAGCAGAGGTAGTAAGCCAGGGTTTGACATTCTTCTGCGATTTTTGAACTGCTTACTGGCAAGCCAGACTAGTAAGCCGCGGTCATCACGTAGCTTACTGGTAACTGAAGTAGTAAGCCATTAAATAAGCTGGCTTATTAGTAAGCCATACTGGTAAGGCATGTTTGGCTAGGATCTGTGCTTACTGGTAAGCCAGACTAGTAAGCCTCGGTTGCTACGTAACTTACTGGTAACTGAAGCAGTAAGCCAGTAAATATGCTGGCTTAATAGTAAGCTATGCTGGTGAGGCATGTGAGGCAAAGACCTGCATTGCTTGCTGGTAACCGCCTATCAAGCACCAAGGTAGTTTGAAACGATACAAGTAAGAATTACTGCTAAGTTTCTATAGTTACTGATTGAGTAAGCTAGCTAGCCTACTGCTCCAGCTTCTAAATTCAAATTCGTTTGAATTTTAGAAGGAAAACACCGTTACCTGTCGCTTACTATTTGCCTTCCAGGTCGGTAACCCAGTCGCTTACCGCCCGTTTATTACTACCTTGGTAGTCGAGTTAGTAAGCCTGGTAAGCCAGTCTGGTAACGTTCTCTAACATCCCGACATAGAATGAGGAACACACAATAAATTTGTCCAAAGCAGCTCATCGCAGTCAAAGGGCCTCGATGCTCAGAGCACAATAATACACGACCTCATAGTAGCATTCCTCATAGTTGCATCGAGCAAAGTAGCTGTCTAGTCCTTATAGTCTTCCACGCCCCCAGAGCTGATCTGAAAGGACGCCTCGCCTTCAGCTGCAAACAAAGTACGCAGAAACACAGTCTGGGCAACAAACAAAGAAAAACTACGCAGGCCGTGAAAAACCACTCCCACATCAACTAAGGAAAAGGACAACAAAACAACTAAATACTCATAACCGGACAAAACATTAGGGAGGACTGAAAGACTGCAACAAAAAGAGGGTGCTAACGTTTGGGCTGCAATCAGTTTTTGTTCTAGAGAGCTGCACATAACGACAGCTGTAAACTTGCTTTAAGCATAAATATCCCAATTGATCCGTGTACATGACGAGACGGAGAAAAATAAAGAAAATACCTCGAAACAGGTGTCAGCGAGGTACTTGCTGTGATGCATTCAGCATGAGCACTTTTGTGCCACGCACCTAAGCAAGGGCTCTCCGCAACCTTGCACAGCCGCTGCTCAGCTTTGCCTTTGCGCAGGGACAAGCGCGTCGTGACAGCATGGGCGACCTGCAGAGTGTGTGTCGATGATGGTGGTGAAACCAATATAGTTTAAAACAATGCAGCCTGGATGTGTTGGCTGTTTTAAGCGCATTTGCACCTTTGACACCTTGAATGTACATCCACGCTAACCGTCTGTGGTGCAAGAGCAAGACAGGCAGCCAAAATTGTTTCCTTACCACGTGTCCACCAACTGGCTTTTTGGGGTCGGACACAAACATGGCTCCACCACCTGGGTCCGAGACAACCTACGAGAGGGAAGTGCTGAATTGTTCCATGAGTAAATTGTAGCCTAGCTTCTCTTGGTGGATATAAACAAGACTCCCAATTATGATATTGGATTGATCAAGCATTACACTCTTCTGCTAAAAAGCAACTGACCTGGTTGGTCACTAATACTGCCACGTTGAACTCCTCGCTGATCTGTGGCGGCAGAATGTGCACACATAATGCACTACTTCAGTTGTAAATGAGCGAAAAATACCAAAACAGGATTGAGAAGAGAGCGACAAAGACAGCAGACAGCTATGCAAAGCACATTATTGCAATTAAACCTAGCATGCAAGGAAGCTCGTTCTCGCTCAAAAAGGCTTGGTGAGTTGTAGCAGCCAAAACTGCTGACAAAGCAAGTCTCGGAATGAAACTTCATTGATGGAGAATGTAAAGTATGCCCTGTACTCACACGTTATTCAGGAATTACAAACATATACACTTATTATCAGGAGCCAACACCTGCCCATCTTTTACCTTTCTTAGCCTGTTAAGCATCTGACCCAGCTTCTGTTGCCGCTCGGCCAATTCCCCCCGGCCACAGAAATCGCTGCGGAAGTTGGAGGTCAGAGAGTCCATGATCAAGAGCTTGAAGGGGTCCTGAAAAGGAATTGCAGAAACAGGGCTGTTGCAGCTGTTTCATTGCTTTGTTGAACCAGTCTTACAAGGGCATGGAAACAGAGAATTTAGAGCCTTGTCCTATTCAACTGCATATCTACTCAATCCTGCGCAAAACATACTGCATTCAAATTTGGCATTCGTCCTATTTTTCCGTAAGCTGTTTTTTTACAAAGAATCGCACCTCTACCATTAGTGCAGCGACAGAGACAAGGAGATCTGTGTGCATAAAGAAAAAAACAGTTATCGTTTTCAAGGCAGCAAAGGTGAGGAAGTGCATCACACACACAGAGAAAGTACATCACACACATACAGAGGAAGTGCATCACACACACAGAGGAGTTTCTAGACTTCCGGGTCTCTATTTCAACATCTGTAACAGTGCATACCACCAAAGCATGCACTGTTACACCAAAGCTGACAGCTCACTGTCAGGCTTATAATGCAGGCAACTCACCCATTTGGTGCTCAAAGTTGAACGCGCGGGCATGGACTATCTGCAGATTGTAGGAGGGCAAGAAGGGGATACTCGACTTGTTGGCTGGTACTTAATTAAGCCTATCCACACACGATCGGTACAACACCAGCTGAACATGGTACTGGATGTCAAAAAGTCCTCTTTGATCTCACGTTTCCCAGCACTGATTGGGCGTCCAGATTGAAGCGTTGGGCAATGGGGATGATGCGATCTGGCCTGAAGCTGCCTTCTGTGTCAATGTAGGCGACCTGAATAATGGTTGAAAGTGGAAGAGGGGGATAAAAGCTGATCGATCCTGATAACAAAGCAACCCAAATACTTTACTGACGGCTATCCATTTATCCATTTCCTTCCTATGAACTATTAAACGATTTCGAGCTTGAAGCTTTTACCATAATTGTGCACAAATGACCCTCACCTTTCCAGCGCCCCCTCCATCAGAGACAGGCAGCTGGCAGGAAACACTCATGGTCATGCAGATCTGTAGTGATGGTAACCACAGTGTTTTTGTGGGACAATAACACATTTACACCGGCTGCAAGGACCGACATTAACAACATACCTGCATGGTCACTTTTCAGGCCGTTGCCCTAGATTGAGCCTAGGCTAAGCAACCCACCCACCGTTCAACTAGGTCATACCTGCGTCTTGCCGCAACGGAACTCGCCATATATCTCCGTGATGGACTTGGTCTCCATGCCCCCACCCAGCAGCTCGTCCAAGGCTTTGCTGCCCGTTGTGATCCTGACGATCTGGCGAGATCGCTGCGTGTTTGTTTAGAAAGCAGGAGAGGCTCGTCAGCACCATGAAAAGCTGCTTCGGAAGTTCCACGTAACAAAAGAAGCTTTACTGCCTAGCCACAAGGTGAGCTGCACACCATGCCCCTGAGGATGATCTTAGGTAGCATCTGACACGGCTCACCTCTTCAGCCACCTCAGTGGCACACCTCCAACGAGCACCAGGCGTCATTTGTTTGCATGCCTCCACCATTTTGCTGACCTTGGCTTCGCTCAGGCCCTTAATTGCAAGCAGCATCTGTGATGCCACGTTCAAGCGAAAGGTGTAAATTCTTCACAATTGTTATGAATAATTTATACTAGCGAGCTAATGAGCATAGAAGCTGCCCACGATTGTGACCAGAAAGAAACCACAAAAGACGATGCTTGAGGCGGTTATATTGCAAGCACAATTAAGCAAAGGAGCGCTTAAGTGCCTGCACCCCCAATAACCCAGCAAAGACTCAACATTTCAGATCCTCTGTTATGCTGCTTGCAAACAGCTAGCTGGGGAATGAGAGTGTAGGAGGTGCCTGATATGTACTAATCAGCTGTTTGGTTGACGCAAGCTGCACCTTTGAAGGATGGATGATGAACGACATCACGGTGTGATAGCCTGCTTCTTTGGCCTTCTTGATATCGCCTGTGAGGGAGACATAGGCAAGAGGAAGATATTCAAGTGGTGATCATACTCAGGTCCCAGTGAGCTACACATCTGATTCTTAACAGCAACATCATCAACAAGCATGGTGCCCGTCTGATCGAATGCTCTACTGCAATATCTCGCACAAGCAGCATGCTTGAGGAAGCTAGTGGTGCACTGGAGCTGATGTGCTCAACCAGAATGGCCTTTGTTTATCCACTTTCTTTCGGTGTGTGCACATTTCTATCAGAGCAGTACAAGGCAGCAGACGCACACACCGTTGTTGATTCCCAGGGTCTGCAGCTTTTCGATAGGCTGGAAGTCGTCCTCCAACTCTTCTTCCTCCTCTCCATGAACATCCTGCCTGCAAAAGCAATCAGGATGGAAGGTAAGAAAAGAAGGCTCGGCGATGCACGCAATGTGTCGCGCTGCTGTGTGGATGTTAGATAGCAATTTCATTGCTGAAGCGGAACAGGGCTCTCTGGCTGAATGAAAGCCAATAATTTGGCCCAGACTGTTGGATTGACATGCAGTAGAAATTTGCTTGCAGCTGGTGTCTGGTAATGTGCGCATATGTGAACAGACGACTCTTACAATAGCCGCCTTTCAGCCGAATGTTTTCCTGTTCGTGAAAAGAGGTAGCACAGCTGGAGTGATAGCTCAGTTCTACCAGGAAAAACTGTTAAACCACCTGTTTGCATACCAGGGGCTTGCGGGCTTGCAAGACCTCTGTGTTGTGTGGAGCGGCGGCAGCCTGATGCAGCTGTCGGCAGGAAAAAGCCCAGTCTTTGCAAGCACTCATCAAGAACACATACACCCACCCTTCAACGTCAGGTGCAAGGTGTGCATCCATAGCAGCCATCGTGCGGCAAGGAAGCCTACTGCCGGGCTGGGGGGGGAGGAGTGAATTTTTGGAGGGCGGAGCGACAGACGGATTCTGCGCTCAAATGGCTCGCAAATATAAAACGAATGGAGCCTTTTGTAAAATAGAAACGACCGTCCTGAATCAAATTTTAGTGCGAATGCGAAGTTCAATTGGAGTTCGATGCTTTTTTGAAATAATATAAAATAATTAAATCGTGAGGGCAAGCGAATTAATTTGTGAGAGCTTTGTCAGCGCGAAGACGAATTAGATGCGTCTCTCCCACTAAAAGTCCCAGCTTTGTAGCTGGTTGCACAAACCACAGCTTCTTCTCAAATTGTTGCTAATCCGTGGCAACCACTGCCCCCTCATTTGATTGGCAGCAGAGAAACAGCAATGGAAGTTGTGCTGCCTGCTGTGCGTATGCCTATCTACACAGAGCTCTCTGACCCCCTCTCAAGAAAACAAGGACAAGAATTTGTCACGCCCAATCGTTGGTAGCAAGAAATTGTGACAAGCAGTTAATTGGTTGACAGTTTGACAGTTGTGAGTTTCTGTTTGTCTTGTTCAATCAATTGTTTGTCTTGTTCAATCAATAAGCTGGATCGATGTGCCAATCTTATTGTTAACCTTTATCTTCTGGATTTGGTAATTTTGGAGATTAATTGAACATGTAAGCATCTTAAGAGTTACCATAGGAGGGGATCTTCAAGAGATCCTGCATCATGAAAGGTCTCTGATTTCTATTGAAGCGCCTAATCTATTTACGTGTAACACAATGAGACCGAGAATGTCTGAGTATACAGTCCCAGTGAGTGATGAACCAGACCATGCTTGTTTCATTCCAGACGCAACGCATCTTTAAATTTTATTTCGCAAAGATCACACAACAGAAAAATGTGAGCCTTTGGACAGGCACAGTGTCATCCGTGGATCACCAGATCTCCCTAGGGCGCAATGCACAGCCTCCTGCCCCTCATCCCTTCCAATGCCAGATGACAATGAGCTTCTCACGTTGATTTCCACTCACATTTATAATATGAACACCATGTTTGGTTTTGACACAATCACTCCAGCCTTCATACAATGTGCTTACAAACGCGTGCCCAAACAACTTGAGAGGGCGGGAAAACATCAACGTGCTTGCCCCCCAAATCGCTGCCCTTTTCAACCAGCTCATTACGAAAGCGAACGTCCCCAGGTCTTGGAAAAAGGCAAAGCTCACTCCTATACACAAGAAGGGGTTAGTACGATCCCAGGGAACTATAGAATGATTGCGGTGAGTGGGACACTGTACAGACTTTACGCCAATTTGCTACATTCCACGGTCCAAGACTGGTGTACCCATCACGACAAGACCCCGGACTCACAATTAAAATTCGTTTCCTGGCAGAAGCACGCTGCACCCGCTGTGTATCCTGCGACACCTGAACGATGCGGCACAGAAGATGCAGAGGGGCTCATAACGGCTGTAAACAGCCTTCATTGATTTCAAACAAGCATACGACTCCATTCCCAGAAGCAAAATGTGGGACCACCTTCGTATGAACCAGATGCCCACCCACATGCTGTCCATCCTCGAAAACTTGTAAAATGCTGATGAATATACGCTGTTGGATGGGGATAAATCAGCGGCTGTTCAGCCATCTTTTGGTGTGAAACAAGGGTGCCCCCTCTCCCCCCTACTGTTTTCCATTTGCTTGAACGACCTTGTTGACAGCGTGACTGATGGGGCGCAGGGTGCGCTCACTGGTATTTATACTAAAAAACACATGCTGTTTGCTGATGACCTGTCCCTCCCTTCCAATGAACATGCGGATTTGCATACCAGGCTAATAAACAAGCTGAGAGTTTACGCTGAAAGGAAGTCTCTCACTGTCAACACACAAATGTCAGAGGTGTTGCGCTTCAGCTCTAACTCTCAAAACCTGCCCCTTCTCCTGTACGTACTTTGACGGTGTACTGCTCCCCTACACAGACTCGTTCAAATATTCGGGCATGGTGTGCGACAAGCAGATCAATCTGAACACCGCTGCTGACGCAGCACTTCGTCCATTCACGGCAGGCACGTTCAGAGTCAAAGAGTTTGTTCAGAAACATAAATATGCTAACACACGTAAATATGACTTCTCAAGACGTACGCGAGTCAGATTCAGGCCGCTCCTTCCTTTCAACAAGGCAAAGAGATGGACTGTCCCTTACAGAAGTGGCTGCTGTCGGGAGTGTTGAAAAGGATGTTGGGGGTCAGAGACACCACGCCTTCATGGTGTGTCATGTGCGAGTGTGGACTGGAACCCCTCAGTTCAATTGGTTTTGCGCGGCAATGCGGCTGTACAATTCTTAGACTAAATTTAACAGCTACATAATGAAAAGGTCTTACATGCTAATATGCAGCTAAATACATGGTCCAACGATTGCTGGTCACCCCATATTCTTTCTGCCATGGATGGTCTGACACAATCATATATCTTCAAACTTCAAACAGAATCTGCAAAACTGTGAACCCATTGATCTCAGCTGTTTTGTCGTAGACGTCAGGAACAGACACTTGGAGTACTGGGCACCTTATTCTGAACGCATTCGAAAGAACACAACAGCATACTTATCACCAATGATGGTGTGCTCTTCCTACAAAAAGGGCTCTGGTCACTCATTTGCCTTACATCCTTCCCAAAAACATGTTTCTCAACCTGCTCGTAATGTCATTCGCAGTGCAGCTCGTTTCAGACTTCGTGTTCACACCCTACGTTTTGAGACAGCGACATAGAATTAAAGTAATTCCCAAATCTGTGACCTGTGTGATACTGATGATGTCCAAGATAAGCAGCATGTTCTTTTCCACTGCACCAATACATCCCCGTGTGATTTCGCTCCGCAGGAAATATGAACCTCTTTTTCCCCCAACAAGAGCCCACGATGTGTTTACTTTCTTGAGCCAGAACAATAACAAGCTTTGTTTTTTCCTCCATGAACTACTTGCTCATATGAGCAGGCTTGCAGTCACACTTCTTTAATGAAGGCCTTTTATGTAAACCTTGTGAACCTTGACCTGGTCAGACCAGGTTTTATGTTCCACAATCCTCTCGTTGTGCATGTGCTGCTCCTCACACATGAGTTTGTGTATGATAATATTTGCATCCCTCATTCTTGGTATCCTCAGTGTGAACAGTCCATGTTTTTCATGTGCCCAAAACATACAGATAGTTCCCCCTCTTTGATTTAACGCAGTCGGTCGGTTGGTCCTGGCTGCAGATGCTTGATTTATTACTGAATTTGTTAAGTGCTGCAATGTCACAAATAGCGGTGTGCCTTTTTTCCCTTTTTAAAGGTTCTTTTGTAGGTGCTACAAGTCTGGTGCTACAACAACATTTATCACATGTTTTACATACGCAGCCTAGCAGGTCACACGTTTTGACTGACTTCGGAAGGCTTTATATGTAAACTCTGTAAACAGTCCCAGCTCTGGGAAGAAGGGACAGCGGTGTGGCAGCCAACCAAAGATGAGTAACACTAGCAGAAATAGACACAAGCGCACGAGTATGAGCAGAGAGTGCGCAGGCAAGGATGTACAGAACTGGCTTTGATCTGACAAAAAGTATGTCTTTCCTTTTCTTTTAATGACCCTCTTACACAAGCTTGTCACAAATGCAGGATTTTTTCCAAGCTTCCGCTCAGATGCCCCTAAGGCATACTTAGCGATGTAACCTTATCGTGGCACAGATGCAGGTTAGGATCACAGCCACCAAATATAATGATTTTCTGACCAGTATAATTAGACAGGAAAGCAAAGAGGGCAGATAGTATAACTACTACAAAGCACTAGAGAAAGGGCTTCATCCTCTCGTCACGAAGAGGCCTGCCCTGCCTTCTTTGCGAGGTGAGATTTCATGATATCAAGCACTTCAGGCTTGGTGGCTATATCCATGGGAGATTTGCCGACGTTGTCTTTGACAGATAAGTCGGCCCCGGCAGACAATAGTTCAACGATCTGCAAATCAACAAGAGGCAGAGCGGGGGGGACATATCAAAAATGTTGAGGACGGTAGTCAGAACAGAAGACTGCCAAGAAAAGGCTTTGAATAATATAAGACAAAGATGCGCCGTCTTCTGATGAGAGTTGATAACAGTATTGGAAAGAGCATGTCTGGTGCAGACACAAGCATAATTCAGTCACTATGCACTTTCTTAAAGGAGCCTCCGCTGCTCTCCACACCACCCTTATTATCGCCAGTGAAAGCGTGGTGGGGCGATGCATGAGCACCTCCACGTCCAGTGCCCCCTGGAAAAGGTGCAAGCGTGCACGCTTGCACTGACTAAGACTCACGCACTAACGGTGTTTCTCGACACCAGCCAAAGGAGCAGCAGGCAGCCAGCTTGCGGCCGCGCAGGCGGAGATGCAGGAAACCCAGGACTGGGCTTTAGATACACGTTACCTCCGCAGCCACTCTGTGGTGCGTTTGAAATGGCAGAGGACTGCATGGTTTCGTCCTGCGCTGGTGTCTTGGCCTGCCTAAACAGCTAGCCGTCTGTTGGTGGGGAAGTGGGGAGAGGGGAGAGGAGGGTGCTCTCGGAGAGTGTCGGTAGCATGGAGCTGTTCTTGCACAGCTCGCCTTTTGAGGCCACCATAACTGGTTTGGGCCTGTCTGTGTTAAGGCTCTGCTTTGGAGCTAATAAAGAGGATCCTGCGGGGAAACTCTTACAGCCCCCTAATGATTATACATCATTCCAGGTGCAAACCAAGCGTGTTAATAAGGTAAAGCGAAATTACAAAACAATCCTCTGCGTCAAGGAGGAAATGAGCCGCGTAGGTGCCATACAACTCCTCCACCACATGAAAGAAAAAATAGGGCATATTATACATTACTTACAGGTTGTCCCCACGCCAAACAGTTTCAATAAGCTGTTCACCCAATTCAAAGCCCCCTATACCTCATCTGAATGCAAGATACTTAATGTTATATCAAACCAATGACATTTTCTGGAAACTCGGCATTCCGGGGGGTTATGTGGAGCCCGGAGGCGTATTTTGCACCCACCTTGGCAGGGAAAAGGTGCATATTTGAAGTTGCCCTGATCGACCTCTGCTTCAGGATATAAGCAATTTAAATGTTACATAACATTGCTGCAAGGTCGAATTTGGGGCAGGGGTACTGGGAAAGCCGGCGAGTGGGAGGCACTCACACAAGGGACACAGGGGGAAAAGGCAGGAAAAGCTGACGCTCCATACCTGCTGCGACTTTTCCCCCTGTTTTTGCGCCCAGAGTTGCGGACCAAAGTATCAATTACATTAAAATTTTAATGGGACCAATCGGTGGCCTGGTTGAATTATGGTGCAGATTTATGTAGCATGACATTCATCAATTTCCGCCTGTGCTTTTCTGGCTCCATATAAAATTCCTTTGGATTGGTGCAGAGTGTGAGCAATAGTGTCTGTATTTGTAGCGTGACATATTATGAAATTTTATTGCGAGCCACCCACTGGGTCTTTCCGCCTGCTTTCTTTGCAGGCAAGCAAGAAAAAATTAAGCTATCCAACACAACTTTCAGCTCCCAAAACGGTGGAGTGGTTGGGGAGGTATGCCCAATTTAGGGGTATTGGCCCTATTTGCCCGGGGTGGGGGGGGGGGGTGCATGGGGACGACCTACAACCAATACTAGGAAAGTGGCCTGTCGTCAAATCCTCACTTTTCTGTGTATGCATCCTTTAAAAAGCAGTCTCTAGCTTCCTCCTCCCAGGTTCAACAATGCCACAGAGACAGGCGTACTCAACCTCAAGCGAAACAAATGAAGGATGGTCACAGACTGCTTTACAAGTTTCAGATCCTTTGTCTGAACAGTTAAAAGAACGCTACCAGGTTCTAATGCACACTGCTTGCGTAGCTGATAACAGACATACCCACGCACCTTTGGGTCATCGTTCTCTTTGCTGGCCAGCAGCAGAATGACGTTTGCCGGGTGATGCTGCTCCAGAAGCTGGTTCATCCTGAGCAGGATTATGAACAGTAACACGGCAATCATAGGAACGTTTTCAAGCTGGCTGCATGTTTTGCCTCCGCTTTGTTCGAACGCCTACGTACATTCACACCCATGAGATGAAAATGCGTGGCCAGGGATGACCAAAATATTAGCAACAAACATTCATACGAGAACTTAAAGATCCAATCGGAAGAAGGTTCCATGTGGACAGCAATTAATTAAACGTGGGTTCGTTGATCCTTAAAAGATGGGGTAATCCTGTGCAAAGAGCGCAAATGCGCTGCCCATCGAGAGTGAAGAAATGGTACAGGGGCGTATGCTATCGTTCGTACATCAAGAGATTCCCAGAGGGAGGGCACTGGGTTGTCCCCACGGCTGGCCCACCCAAACATGGCCTGTACTGTGCCAACTCTTTGCACAAGCATATCTCTCCCATCTCCCTCAGGTTTGCTGTGTAACCTGTTTGGAACGACACCGTTCCTCACAGAAACCATAATTTGGCAAGTTGATGCCAAGTCAAGCTTACAGATGGTTTTCTCATTCAGCGTAGTAGGAATGGATGCAGAGAGATACACCTAAATTCGTACCAACACTCACATACTGTCAGGTTACCCCCCCCCCAGCATACACCATCCAGACCTTCAGCACCATTTTTGGTACAACAGTATTACAGCATAATGCAAAAAAGCCTTGTTTGCTGGAGTACAGGTGGATTGGAGCCAGAAAAAATTTGGCCTTTCCCCTGTTAGATTGCGGCAAAATGGGTGCAAATCAGGCCCCTATCCAAGCTGCCAATTTCTATGCTATTAAGGCTCAAATATGTTATGAGCTGTGTGTGTGCAACCTGGGGGAGGCAATGGTGTTCATTGAATAGCAAAAAAACTAAACGGCGCAGTTGTTGGGTGTGCCACCCGTGGGGGCAACCACTGGGCGAAAGTCAAACTTCTATTTTTGCTCTCAAGGGGTAACCACTTCCATGCAACTCCTCTAAATTGAAACCAATCCGACAAAGTGAAGCTGCCATGATAAGCTACCAGAGCGTGTGCTTAGAGTGAGTCAAATCGCCTTGCATACTAAAGGACAGGACTAACGCTAACGTAAGACACCCTCATCTGCTTTCTATGGGAATTGGCAAATTTTTATGAACATCTTACTAATTAAAGGGTCCCTTTTTCATGAATATGCCGTCATCTTTGCATATTAAGAGGACTTTTCAACCCCTGGGTGTTGAGAGGCAGGCTTGCCTGTCATTGGTGTGCTGTAGGCGATCCGTTACAATTCTGGCAGCAAAAAGTGGGGTGACCATGCCACGGCCAATGAGACACATGCCTTGTGATTTACTGTTCTTAAGCTCAACTGCTTCAAACAGCACCCTCATCTAGCCACTAAGCTTGAAAGCAGCATGTCACTGGGCCCTTACTCTAGGGTCATTTGAAAAGCATGCCCATTTCGGGCCTCTGTGTCCCCCCTCTGGATGATTCTCCAGACAACAAAAAAAATGGTACGATCCATGCTTCTGGCCAATCCTGCACGTGGCCCATGGTCTACGTCTGTAGCTCAAGTACCTGTCGTAAGTCCCCTCAGTGGCAAGGCAGCCCATGTAGTTGAAGTAGTGCTCCACCTCATCTTTGTCCTGCGCGCAGGATACCACCAGGGTTTAATAATTTTGTAACAACGTGAAGTAACAAGCTGGAATGCGTGCATTTAAGGCCTCTTCCCTTCTTTGCCCCGCCTCTATAGCAAGCATAAGCCTTCCTCATGTGACATCGTGCGGTCTGATGGCCATGGCCAGGTCACAGCAACGTTGCGCAGGCCAGAAAGAGGCTTGGAAGCTACTTACATAGTAGTCAAGGCCCATGTTTTCTATGCTTGGCCTCTCGTACGAGTTGTTGCCGCCCTTGCCCACACCGACCCCTATGCTTTCCTTGAGGTTATCGAGGAACTGCAGCACAGAGTACAGATTACAGAGCACAAATGTGGATACGGAATTGGTACGTAAGTGGTGCCACTCATCAGGTCAGGTATAGCATAAGGGAGTTTAAGAGTGTGAGCAACCAAGAAAGCACTGCATTTGCGTTTAAATAGTACTAGCATCTGCGCATGTGCCTACTCGTGCATAAGTTAACATGTGTGTGCGTAATTTGTATGTGTATGCTACATGTGGGTGCGTGCGTGTGCATATGCGTGTGTGTGTGTGAGTTAAGTGTGTATGTGATGTGTGTGTTTACATGTATGTGTGTGTATGTGTGTGTATGAGTGTGTATGAGTGTGTGTGTGTGTGTGTATTAATTTGCGTGTATGTTTGTATGCCAGGCAAGATTTCACACTAGGAAATCTACAGGATGGGGCATGCATTAGGCACAAGAAGCCCTGGCAGAGAGGCCTGCAGCTTTGCCAGCACTTGTATCTCTGTCTGAGTATGATCAAAAGACTCACCCCTCGGGCCACAACTAGCTGTGTTCTCGGTTGCGGAGCAGCCAAGCCGCTCCTTCTCCTGCTTTGGCCATGCACGCCTCCAGGAACTTTTATGGTGCGAGAAGGGATGCTCGGGGGGGTACGGGATCCCGCCCTAATTGAGCTTGCATGCATCCGGGAAGAAACACTCATGCTGAAACTTTTGTGTTTGTATAACTAAAAATAAACTAAACCAATAAGGGTAATCCAAGGGGGTAATTCAATCTATCATCAAAGGATATGTTCCTTTTGCCCCCTCCCTCTGTGGCCCGCTCCTGCCTCCTAGCTCTGCAAAGACAGAGAGGAAAAAGCATCTCCAGCCACCCCCTCCTTCCGTGCTTGCTGTCTGCTGCAGCATGTGCACAACGCAGCGCCCACAGCAGCGCGTCCCCCCCTGATAAAGCAGCGGCCATCACATCCCGCCTAGCCTCACTTGAACCTTTGAGGACAGAGATCCACCCCATCACCAACAAACCCCAGGCCCACAACCCGCTGAGCCGTGGAAATTGCACTCTGGAGGTGTACCGCATACCAGGATGGCAACCCTCGACGTGAGGGCACACACAGACATCAAAAGTGCTGTAATCAAATTTGTTTGTGTGTGCTTTTTGTTAAGGGCTGTAATGCGAGCACTGTGTTTATGATTCTTGTGCATGTGCGTTTGCGCACGTGCTTGCTGTATGTAGGTATTGTGTGCTTGAATCGACATCAGGTTTTTACCTCGTGTGTAGATTGTACACAAACAAGTTGTGTACCGCAGCATGAGGAATGACTCAGCTTATGAGAACCGTTCCAACACACAACTTTGACAAACTGCAGGGCTGCCAAAAACAGTACATGTAGCTCCAAGTCACCTCTGCTTTCGGTGCATGAAGCCACTACCGCGGCTGCTACTGCCATCAACGCTACCCCTGGATCTGAGCAGGCGCACCTCCTGGGTTCAGCTATCGAGATCATTTCCAGGTTTGTGAAAGTGGCGAATATTTACCTGCTTATACATTGTGAATAACCAGAGAGGCAAAGGCATAAATGTGAAGTGCATGGCGAGGTTCTCACCCATAGTATGTGGCGGCATTCTCACCCAAACTGTGCAAAAATCTGCGTGACCCTGAGCCATCAGGAGAAAGCATGCTTTGTCATCGCTCAAAATCAGGTGTTCAACGGCAACTTGCTACCTTTCTTGTGTACTAATGATGACGAATACGCGCAGCCGTGAATGAAAAACGTGTATGTGCGTGTAGGTTGCGTAACGATAACGAGCTTGCATACATAAGCGGTGGCTGGGTGCGCGACGCCTTGCTTGGCCGTCCCAGTGCGGACATCGATATTGCCACCAGTGCGAGCGTGCAAACACAGGTGAGAAAGAGGGCGTGCTTACACAAGCATGTGATATAGCTGTACGCACGCTAATGCATGTGCTCAAGCTGGCATATGTAAATATCTTGTGTGCATGATTAGGTCGAGCAATGACAACTGTAGTGGCAAGGCCATCTCTGAGAAGCGTGCCTCTGTACTCTGTACCATGCCCTGCAGGTGCCCACCCTGATGTATGAATACGCTACAAAACAGCTGACTCGAGGGATGGCACGGCTGACTGGGCAGGTGTGTGTGTGTGTGTGTGTGTGTGCGTGTGTGCGTGTGTGTATGCGTGTGCTTATGTTTGTGTTTGTGACTCATGCTGAGGCTCGTTTTTGGCGACTGCAAACATTTGTTTTTTGTCATTCAGGCATTCAGGCATTGTTGATACATCTGCTAATTGCTCTTACTGCTCTACAGCAATGTGTGTTCTGTCTTCTGTCTTCTGTCTTCAACACTATTCTACAGCACTGCTTACCTGTCAATTGTGGTAGGTAGCTCATAATCTTCCTTCAAGACTGCAATCAATACATGTGCACGGTACCTGTGTGTGCATTGTCGCCATTGTACGTTACATTGTACGTTACAACGTAAGCTACGTTGTTTGCTACATTGACTACATTGTACATTGCATTGTACGTTACATTGTCTAACAGAGTTCAAGCTGACTTGGTCTTTGCATATATGAATGATGTGTGACTGTATTGTAAGAATCTCGCAATTCTTTGTGCAGGGCCTTCAATTTGAGCTTGCGCAATTCCGTGGCCCTGTGAGGGATCGGAACCTGGGGTCAGCCTACCTTGATGCATGTGCGTAATTCAAGGGCGGGTTTGTGCTTTGTGTGTCTCAATGCATGTGCGTGACTGAAGGGCTTGTTAGTGCTTTGAGTGTCTTAATGCATGTGCGTGACTGAAGGGCGTGTTTGTGTGCCTCGATGCATGTGCGTGATTGAAGGGCGTGTATCTGCACCTAGATGCATGTGCGTTACTAAAGGGCGTGTTTGTGCTTTGTGTGTCTCAATGCATGTGCGTGACTGAAGCGCATGTATCTGCACCTAGATGCATGTGCGCGAATAAAGGGCGTGTTTGTGTGCCTCGATGCATGTGCGTGATTGAAGGGCGTGTATCTGCACCTAGATGCATGTGCGTGACTGAAGGGCGTGTTTGTGCTTTGTGTGTCGCAATGCGTGTGCGTGACTGAAGCGCGTGTATCTGCACCTAGAAGCATGTGCCTGATGAAAGGGCGTGTTTGTGTGCCTCGATGCATGTGCGTGACTGAAGCGCGTATCTGCAATTACACAGCTGTGGCTGAAGTGCGTATTTAGGTGCAATGGTAGCACAGACGAGGCAGCAAGCAGTTGCCTGTTTCTGTGGCCCAGGTGTGAATTTATTTTAGCCTGGTATTAGCGCACTGAGACGCACGTGCGTGACTGAAGGCATGCTTGAGTTCTTTGCATGTTTTGTTGGTATCTTAGTATGCAACACAAAAGGCGTTGGTATGATTCATACTTTGGTACGTAGCAAGTGTGGCCTCTTTGCTTGATGTATGCTGCTCTATCTTTACAGCGTCTTAAGCCTAGGATCTCTGCTTGATCATGCACGTATATTCAATAGGCCAAGATGTCGCTCTTTTGATCTACTCACTTCGGTTAACAGCTCACTGCTTCAAGCCTTGGAGATTAATTATTGCAAGCTAATTATTCTGTCGAGAGGAAACCATCCATACCATATTATGTATCAAGTGCTCCTGCTTCCTTGTTGTTCAGTGTTCGTACTAAAGTTACCCTTCTCCTTTCCCTGCGCTGCTCAGGCCTGCGCGACTTCACCATCAACGCCATCTTCTTCGACCCTTTGACGGGAGACGTGCTGGACTTCATTGGAGGTGTGCGTGACCTCAGAGACAAGGTAGAACCAGGGCACATAGAAACTACTCACAAGCATAAACCACTGATTCTTACAAGCACAAAATGCGTGTGCACTGAATCTTTCACACAAACACCAGGCACGTGTGCACTGACTCTTAATACGCAAGCACCAAATGCATGCGCACTGACTTTTACACACAAGCACCAGATGCATGTGCACTGACTGTTATACACAAGCACCAAACGCATGTGCACCGACTCTTATACACAAGCACAAAACGCGTGTGCACTGACTCTTACACACAAGCACCAAATGCATGTGCACTGACTATTATACACAAGCACCAAATGCATGTGCACTGGCTCTTACACACAAGCACAACACGCGTGTGCACTGATTCTTTCACACAAGCACCAAATGTGTGTGCACTGACTCTTAGCACGTCAGGTCCTCATTGCCATCATAGGGGAGTTGCCAAGATCTAGTTGCGCACGCCCCCTTTGTCGACCAATCTCACTGTTTCAGTTTGTAAGCGCGACAAAACACATGTGCACACATGCAATCATTCCATCTACTTTCTAGTCACAGGTGCTGCAAACGCGCCCCTTCCTCTCCCACTTACATAGATGCAACATGCCTACACTATTCATCCTGCATGCACATATACACACACAGACACACACACAGACACACACAAACGTACTCGTGCATGCATGCACACACACATACACACACAACATTTGCTTACATGCAACATGCCTACATTATTCCTCCTGGATGCACATACACACACAATACACTTGCACATATACACACACAAAACACTTACTTACATGCAACATGCCTACATTATTCCTCCTGCATGCACTTACACACACAAACATACTTTTGCATGCACACGCACACACAATACACTTACACGTATACACGGTATACAGGTGCTGCGTATGCCCCCCTACGGTCTCAGCCCCCAGAAGACCGCAGACGTGTTCTCCACTGACCCCATCCGTGTGCTGAGGGCGGTGCGGTTTGCTTCGGGATTTGGGCTCACAGTGGACCAAGGGGTCACGAAGAGGGAGGTCATGAAGCACGCACACCGCTGCAAATTTGATACACCAGGTGCGTTTGTGCAACCATAAAGTATGTGCTTTGTGGGAGTGTGGTGTGTGTGGGCGTGTGTGGGTTTG
>Ga0307974_1000668_pt1 | contig 21882 bp, 18 predicted proteins | sample OrgLakmetagen784_FD_201812 | JGI IMG/M metagenome (GOLD analysis project Ga0307974, IMG submission 201812) | Saline water microbial communities from Organic Lake, Antarctica - #784 | ecosystem: Environmental > Aquatic > Non-marine Saline and Alkaline > Saline | place: Antarctica: Organic Lake... | reverse complement strand
TTATCATGCGCAAGCATGCACATGCTCATTGAGTGCCCAGTGATGCCGTAGTACCACACATACGGATGCCCCACACACCACACATACAGAAGTTCCACACATACGCAAGGCGCATGCAGCCACACTCTCTAGGTGCCCAGCAATGAGCACCAAAGAGCAGGGACATGCCCTTCCTGCTACTCTACTCCCTGTACTCCTTGCTGCAAATGAAATTCCCTTGGGCACGAGAGGAGGCCTCGGCTGCGTCTCCTCCCCCCGAACACGAGTCCCGGGCCTCTCTCCATCAGTATCACATTTTCCTCCGGGCAACCCGGAAATACAATTTTAATTTTATGCGGGCGTCCCGAGTAAGGCTAAAATATTTACTTACAGGGTCCGGGGTTCCCGAGGTTACATATTTCTGAAATTTGGGCACCAGGGTAAGTACGGTAAGGTACGGTAACTAATTTGTGAGCATTGAGCTTTTGTGAGGCCCCTCAAAAATTAAGGAAATTTGCGAATTTGTGTCTTCTCTCTTGGGGCTTGCACGCACCCCACAGAAAGCTGTGCAAGGGTCTGCCCACTGGTGCCTCTGACAGAGGAATTGCAGAACTGCAAAGCGTCGCATCTTAGGCTCAACGGCAGCTTGATGCAATTTGGTTCTGGCAAGCCCTTAGAACGGCAGAACTTTGCAGGGCGACCCACAAATGCAATAAATGTGAGAAATTGTGCGAGGTCTTGAATTTTTTTGGTACTCAGTTTTGCGAGAGGTCCAAACAATTGTTCAATTGCCGCAACATACCTACCTCACCTCGGGTGAAAAACTTGTTTGGTCTACGGGGTGATTCCGATATCATTTATCAGAAATTCATTCTGAGGCTCCGGGATAGGCGAAAATAAAATTTGGTGGATGGCTGAATAGTGATGAGAAGGCCCCCCGGGGCTTCCTTCCACCCCCCCTGCTTCCCTCCCAGGCCTCGCCCCAACCCCAGCCCAGGCACCTCAGCAGTTGACAGTTGCGCAGGTGGGGCAGCTCATGCAGACAAGGTTACGCACCCAGGCCCACACCCAAGCTGCATCATCAGCACGTGCAAGCACAAGCAAAGCACACAGCGGCAGCAGCAGCAGCAGCAGCAGCAGCAGCAGCAACACAGTAGCAACAGTGAGGAGAGTGACGATAGCACCAGCGACAGAGGCAAGAAGAGGAGGGCGCAGAAGGGGGGGGGGCTGAGGGGAAACTTGAAGGACTAGACTTATGTTTGTGGGAAGCTAAGCTGCCCCTCACTGACGCACGCGTATCAGTATTTTTTTAAGGCGACATACCATGTCGATCAACATAAAAACATCAATTTCCGACTCTCGAAATCCGACATTTGAAATCGACATGAAACCAAGATTCTGGGGGTGCCGCTGAGCCACTGTAAAATGGTTCTATGGCCCTTAGAGGGCCTTCGAAGGCCTCAACACCACAAATTCCAAATACTTTGTTTGGAAATATTCCCAGACATTCCCAGACATTTTCCAAACATTCCCAGACATCATGTTAAAATGAACGATAAACTCCCATCAAAAAGCCCAAAGTTGCCAGACGGGAAGTGATGGGAAGTACTTAAGGGCCCATGGGCCCACAATCAAGTCCCAAGCTCAATGGTTTGAGCATCCAGCCCCTGAGGAAAAGCCCCAGCGCAAGGATTGGCTGTGTGATGGGGGGGTGGACGAAACGAATTGGTCCGGGTTGCCCGGGCTACAAGGCGAGCAGCAGCAGCAGCAGCAGCAGCAGCAGCAGCAGCAGCAGAGGATGCAAACCCTGCTGTAGCAAGCAGCAGCGATGAGCCTGACAACTAGCCAGAACCTGCACAGACCCCTCCCCCAACCCCTCTCTCAGCCAAGGAGCTTTGGGGGGAAGCCACGCGCTTAGGGGCACAGTATTGGTTTGGGGAGTGGGTTAGGTAGCAGAGTTGGTGATGGTAGTAGTGCCAGGGTCAGTGGAGGATAAGCGTATGTTCAGCACGTTCAGATACATCCGTAACCCCCAGCGCAACAGGCTACAAGCGCAGCACTGCCGTGTTGCGCACGGGGGTTTAAGAGCTCAGCGTTCGGCGTGGAGTCCTTCCCATACCCAGAGGCCATTTTGGAGTGGCTCAGCGCTAAGAAGCGCCGGGGATTAAACAGATGATGGACAACTCAGTTAAAATGGACGGTTTGCCCAACTTGCAATTTCAAACAAATTTATGTTCATGCAAATACTTTTATCACAACTCAACATAGAAAAAGACATGAGAACTTAATTTATCAAATTGCCAGATTTGGAGGAGACATGGAATCAAGGATTTCCAAATCCTTATAAAAACACCGACGCGTATATATGCGCAGGCATAAGCGCTCCAACACACATGCACACGCACAAACACGCACGTGCACGCATACGCACCCATGAACTGGCCCAAGGTCTAGATGCCCACCGAGGTTGGTGCAAACACGCCTTTTAATAATTCTGTACAGGTTCCGGGGTTACTTTCAACATTTATGAAATTTGGGTTCCGGGGTGAGTTTGCCAAGAAACGGTATTCGCAAAATGACAAGTATTAATAGAGTATTTCATATAGATGCAACCATTCGAGTTTAACAGACACATATGATGCTGTTAGGCAAGCGTCGCTAGCGGCTCCATTGGCAGTGCCGTTCTTAACAAGGGTCTGATAGTATTCATGATTGTTTGTTACAGTATTGGCATTTCCATATTTGTGAGGAGGGTGCATGTGTGCTTGCTGGGTGTCGCAGTGTTTTGATAAGCACGAGAGTTGTAAGCAAGGTGCCAGAGCCATGTTTTAGTGATGTGTTTGTATTCTTCGATGATATTCATCTTCTTTTGAGAGCTAGAAGTCATAGAAGGGATTTCCCTGAGGGCCAGCTGTTTTGATGGAGGTGTCAGAGGAGGTTGTGAGTGACTTCCTAGCTAGAGCATCGGCAATTCATTTCCAATATTGCTAGCATGAGACTTTGTAATGATGAATGGGCGATGGTGACTGGCGGATTGCTTTGGCAATGGAAGGGTAGACATCTCCGTGGGTGTGGTGGCGGTGGAAGTTTGGAGGTGGGAGCTGCTTTTTTATTTGGCGCAGCAAAGTTATCAGGCTTTCTGTAGCTATATGGGAGTAGCTATTTATGATTGCATCAGCTAAAGCTGCTAGCTCTACATGTGAGGTGGTGTAGGTAAAACCCATTACGTAGGATAACGTAGCGGGATACATTCAGGTGAGGGTGGTCCACACCTGGTCCGGTGTCTTGCCCTTCTTCGTGTTGTTAAGGGATGCCATCAGCGTGGGTCCAGTCTTGCCAATCTATTACTTTCAGTGTTGTGCACATACGGCGTCAATCAGAAATGGCACCGTAAATTACGGTGCTTAAATGACGTCTACGTCACATAACCGTAATCAACGGTGAAATTCATACTGACGGTCGGAAATCGTAAGTAACGGTGCGGCGTCAGGTACTCAGTAGCTCAGAGTGCCAATTCAAGCTCCGATTTCCCCACAAACAACATTTGCGATTTGCGATTTGCGACATGAATATAAAATGTCCTCCGGTAATCGGGCCAAGAGGGCTCGTATGGCCTTGAGTCAGTCGAGCCTGGCCCGGCCTGGCCAGCTGCTGACGGTTTCCCACCGTAAATAACTAATTCCTGACGGTTTCCCACCATAAATAACTAATTCCTGACGGTTTCCCACCGTAAATAACTAATTCCTGACGGTTTCACACCGTAAATAACTGTAAAGCCGACCGTCAGACGTCAAAAATTAAAATCACCGTAAATTACGTCTGAGGATTAGTTTCTGACGGTCAAAACCGTGAATTACGCCTGACCGTCAAATAACGGTTGACGGCGTCAACCGTAAAGTGCACAACGCTGATTACTTTACGGATCAGGTTTGGATTGGAACTGTGTTAGGTTGCTTTTGTCAACATTTTGGTTCAGGGTGTTCGTTATATCTTGGGGGCCTTGAGAGGTTTGAAGGTGATCGCTGGGTAGCTTCCTTATTTTATTAAGGCTTGAGACCCTTTAGTGCCGAGAGCAAAGAGGTAGAGGTCGTTATGTATGCTGTTAATTTCCCACTTTGCCTAGGGGATTTCTTTGGCAAGCCTTTAATCAAAATAGTAGTTGGTATTGTAGGCATGAAAGGAGGTTCTGCCATTGACGCTCCGTACGGCAATGATCTGCAAATCCCAGGGGTTTTGACAAGTGGATTTTGCACGTTGTTCCAGAAGGGCACTCTTTCATGAATGAAGTTGGTTTTCATGGGTAATGCCAGAAATTTATTTACGGAAGGAATATGTAGCATAGTGGTGCCTTAAAATTCGTGCTCATGGTTCTAATCAGGAAGGGGGAGCACGTACGTAGCTGTTTCCTCTTTTGTGAGTAGGTAATCAATGCATGCAGCATAGCTGAGACACCGCAGGATAAAAAAGTACCAGGCATTTTACGCAACTTTTCATATAATCTGAGACCGTTTAAGAAACATTGTGATATGGTTTCAAAGCCCTCTCTCCTAATATTCTCACCTTGGCAAACGTCACAGCTCACTTTTTCTTGTCCCGAGCAAACAGAGCAAGGCAACAGGTACTGCTTCTGCGCATGTCAAGGCATTCACATAAGCATTTAACGGACGTCCATAGAACAATGGAGAAGGCAGCACTTACTTTGCGTTTATCAACAACTATTCGGGTAACCGCCATGCTTGCTGTCGATACAACCATGGTGGCTCCTCCGAGCACGAGCATGGTGCCTCCTGAATGTAAGTGCAAGGTTGGGTGTTCATGTGTGCGTGCGTGCATGCACGTACAGACGTGTGTGTTCTGTGTGTGTATGTGTGATCAAGTGCATGCATGCACGTGCGCATGTGCATGTACGTGTGTGTATATGTGTGCGTGCTTGTGTGCTTGCGTGCGTGCCTGTGATTGTATGCGTGTATATGGTATGCACATGTCTGTCAGCAAACTTGTGTATATATGTTTGTGTATATGTGTGTGTGAATGTTCGGGTTCATGCACGAGCGCATGCACATGTACGTGTGTGTGAGTGTGTGTGTGTGTGTGTGTGTGTGTGTGTGTGTGTGTGTGTGTGTGTGTGTGTGTGTGTGTGTGTGTGTGTGTGTGTGTGTGTGTGTGTGTGTGCACGTATGCTGTGAGTGCATGTTGCCTCGGTCCAGTCAAACCTGCTGCCACCATGGCCCTCCCAAAGGCGGCCTGTGCCATGCTTGTGCAGCACCGATGCTCACGACGTTACATGGAACAAGAAAGGTAGGAAACTGCTTTATTTATATTAAAATATGAGATCATTAAGATATTCATCGTAAGTGGTTTGCTCTCTTCTCTCTCTCTTTTCATAGTTAGAATGTAATAATAATATGTATGTGTAATAGGCCATGCGAATCAAGCAGAGTTGGGTGCCCATCTTCGCTCAGCACCACGATGCCCCTGATTCGGCCACCGAAGGCTTCAGGTTGCCTGAGGGTTTGCCTTCTGCAAAACAGGTGGGCGCCGGTGCAGATGACTTGGATTCACACCGGAATGAAGTTGGGTTCCAGGTTTGCAGAGGTTGTGCCTCGTCGCGAAACCCCAATCTTCACACGCTAGTCAAGATGTAGGGAAAGACTGCTTTGGCCTGTGTGTGTCCCCCTGCTGTTGAGTAACCTGAAGCCTTATTCCACCTCGATTCTGTCACTCACGCGTATACATTGCTCTACGCGTTGTGCGTGCAGCCATTCATCTGCTCCTCTTAAACATCTTGTCCTTCAGGTTCTGGCTCACATCGCGCCCCCTACACTGGCTCACTTACGAGAGAGGGTGAAAGTCAGGGGTGCGAGTAGCATTGGCAAGGAGCATGAGAGGGATCCAAGCCTATACCACGTTCCTCCTAACCTGAAAAAGAAACCAGGCGTGCAGTTTGCAGTCGTGCCGGCCCCACCTCAACACAGCAAGGCCTGCTCTCAGCCAAACAAGGAAGACGTCCACCACCCAGAAAGCCACCTGGAGGGCACGCCAGTTCCCGCAAGGTGTGCCTCGTCATGGGATGCTACATTTGTTTGAGTCCCATGCCTCGCACCGACTGGGTCACTGCAAGACAGCTCTGCTGCTTCTCTGTCTACTTATGCTTGTGCTTCATGCCCCTGTGAGCTTGCACGTTACTACATTCCTGGAAGTATACAGAGGAATGCATACGCACTGTTGGGTGTTGTCTGTTCCTCCTCAAGGTTATCATTGTGCTGACATGGGGCAAACCACTCCTTGTTTTGCGGCCCAAAATCCTTAGACAAGAGTACGCATTAACCTGTATCCGTGAATAATGCAGGATGGTCCCTTCCTTAGCTGTCCTCCTGCCTTCCCATAGCTCAAGTTCTCTGGGGCCAATGAACTTTGCTGCCCAGCAGAGCCAATCCTTTCCGCTTGCCGGATCTCCAGGTAGCGCTCATTTCCGTACTGCACATGCAGTGTTCAACCACAAACGAGCACCTGAAGTGTCTGTCCTTTCAATCTACCTCCATCCATGCTCAATTCTTGTATGTATGTGCAGGGCGAATAGAAGCCCAAGAGAATAGCATCAGCAGGATGGTGGATGAGCGCCTCAAAAGGCTCACAGCAATGTTGCAGGTGTGCGTTGTCCCATCCTTGTAGACCAGGCCTTTAAGTTACAACCAAAGGAAACAAGAGAGCTAACACACATGCACGCATATGCGCACGTGCACGCGCACACGCACGCACGCATGCACACACACATACACACACGTACACGCACACTTACACGTTCACATTATCACACAACGCAATACAGTATTGCATGCACGTGTACATATGCACATACACACATGCACACAAACTCAAATACACCATCTCGCACACATTCGCACACATTCGCACACACACAGGGTTCGTAGCGTAGCAAATGCGCATACACACACGCACAAACACACAAACACACACATGCTCATACATACGCACACACACTTACACTCATACATACACAAAAGTAGTCCTTAGTAATTTAAATAGGCATCTACTTATGCAAAAAACATTTAATAGTATACAAGCTTGCTTGCTCTGCCGCCTTGTGTGCGAGCCACATGCCAAAGCGCGCCCAGCTGCTTCAGAGCCATACCACGGTATACTCCCTTGTTCTCAAGTCCTAAGATAACGTACTCGACGACCGACCTGTCGGTTGGCCTTTTGTTGGATGGCCTAGGAATGCAACTGCCAAGGCGTGCGTCCTTTCCAAATTGCAGGTTCTTGGCAGCCAGGACCAGTCTTGTCCTACAGGAGAGGAAAATCCGGCCAGTGGTCCGTCAAACTTGCCTCGGGAAGCCTTCACTGATGACCTGCAGTCAAACCCTCGGCTCGAGGCTATGGTGAAAATCAAGTGCAGCTTGCTTCAGGCATTGAAGGTAAGCCAGCAAAAAAGAGAAACAGAAAAGCGCCTGCAAGGAAATTTGGAAGTGCTCGTACCATTTTTGCCGCTGGTTGCTCCTGAAGCCGTCATGTTTATGTGGCCGTGCAGAGGCAAGATGTCTATCGCCTCGGGATGCTCCTTGAGCTCCTGCGCTACATGCCGGTGACACCGCTGCTGCTGGCCAAGTCCCAGATTGCCCCTGCTGTGAAGCAGCTGCGTGCGTCCCGCTGCTCAGACATTGCTTTAGATGCAAGGTAATGTTCAGTGCTGCAACCTGTCTTATGGTTTGCAAACTGGATTTATTTGCCTGCCCAGAAGCTTTGAGTGGCAGATCAGCAACCCTTGTGGATTTTATGTACCGGGTAATCTACAGGCCGAGACACCTTTATTGCTGTAGCATATGCTGTCAGTTCAGGAGTGGTAAAGCAAGCTTATTGTGGCTTACATGATACACATTGGCGCACGATTGCAGGAAAGTTCTGAGCCACTGGAAGCAGCAGGCAGTAGCTTACATGACTGCACCTCCCCTCTCGTCTCTCACACTTCCTAGCCCCTTAAGTTACAGCGCCAGCATCGCAGCAATCCCGCCCCCCTCAACCATACCCGCGCAACTGCAGCCAACCCCCACACACCTGCACCTGCACAACCCAGCCCCCATACCTGTACAGTTGCCATTGATGCCCCTGTGTGCTGGACCCACCTCAACGGACGCGCCTGCGCTTCTGCAAGGCCCGAGCACACGTGAATGTGTTGTTGCTGAGGCGGCTAGTCACCAACTTGCACTTCACGCTGCTCAGCTGCATGGCAGTAGCCATCAAGGTCAAACAGCAAGCCAAGACAGGGCGCGCATGTCATCTCCCTGTGAAAAATTCAGGCACTCACAAGGGGGAGAGCAGTGCTCATCCCAGCAGCACATACCCCAGCCACAGCCCACGCCTAGTCCTAGTGCTCCTCCTCATCACACAGTCACTGAGCAATTGTACCAGCAGCACCCTCCCACCACACCCCTGCCTGATCGTAAACGTCCTGCATCACCCAGCCCACCTAATCTCCTCCAACAACACCACAAGCTCTGCAAGCAAAACGACCGCACCTTTGCACCGCCAGAGTATCATGGCTGTGTGATCAATCAGAAAAGTTGCAATCAACACAGCACTGACTCAGACCGCACAACACACGAAGAGCCAATGGATGTGGTGATAGAAGAGCAGCTTGTGGCTTCTTTGTAAGCTCTGTTTCATGAGCATCTTGAGCATGTAGGCTAGGAGCTTGGTCTGGTCAAGGTGTGTTTGGCAGACCGTCATGTGCCAGTTACAGAATTAGGTTGGACCGTCCATGGAGTTTTGCGGTCTGTCAGCCGTCAGATCATGCATGATCTGCCCTCATGTACGCAGGCCATACGACATGAGTTGTGGGCGTTTCTATACGGAACAAAAAATATGTGGCTCGAAGCTTGACATCAACAATTCGATCGTTCATTGCAATATAGTTGTTCTTTTGGTTTCTCTTTGGAAAAGGGGGCTTTTAACTGGCTGTGTATTATACGTAAGAGACGTTCATTCTGGAATATTTTTCCTTACTTTACTTGCTTTCTTTGACTGCTGCGGATTCACCCTGTTTTTCCAATTCTTGGTTTCACTTCTGCCTTTAAGTCTTCAAGGAATAGCATGCTGTTTGCTAATTGAAGCCTTCAATTAAAGAACAAGTTAAGCCACTGGGCGGAAGTTTTAATAACGAGAAACCTAACTCGGTACAAGAAAAGAATAAAAGATTCCGCTGGTAGCGATGACACAGCCAGCACGATTAACTTGGTACAGCGTATCCTGACGGTTGAAGAGGGAACTCAGTTCTTGAGGAGAGAAATTCAGTGCCAGTGCTGAACGCTTGATATGTTTCATCACAGAGTTTACAGATAAGGTAAGATCCTTAGGCGCTATGATAGGGCATACAGTGCTATATGCCTCAGGGGCATATATAGCGCATATCGTGCATATATTGCATAAATGCCTCCGGGGCATATATAGCACATATAGTGCATTTATAGCATATATGCCTCAGGGGCATCTCAGCAGAAGCTTAGAGAAAAGCCTGCAACCACACCTAATCTAAGAAAAGGGGAAGCGTCTATGAGAAACAAGAGAAGGAGATGGAAAAAAGAAAGGATCAAGTTTGGGAGAAGAAAAAGAGAGTTGCTATTTGGTTGGCCCAAAAAAATGAGTCCGAGGTATGACAAGAAAAAGTTAAGCTGAGCACAGGGAGGCCTGAAGAAGGCAGTGCCAGTGCACCACAGAAGACACAATGAAGGTCAAGCCAGCAGAAACCAGAAGCAAAGTAGCAGGCGGTCTAATGGGCAGGCGCAAGCAGATACTGTTTCAGCAATCCAGGAAAGAGTCAAGCTTGTGATTCTTGGCAGTCTCAAAGGATTGCAACTTCACCGCAAAGTGCTCAAGGCTGACTGACAGGGGGTGCTATCTGTCACTCGCGCCTGCTTTTTTTAGGGGGTTCTTGTCGGTGCTTTTGTTGCTGGGTCTGTTTTGCTGATGCTGGTGCTCCTGGCTTGGCTGGTGCTCCTGGATTGCCTGATGCTGCTGGCTTTACATATAAAGTTGATCATGGCCAGAGTATACAGATAAACTCATGGCCAGAGTTAAAAGCAAAAGTCGCCCAGTTGAGTCTTAGTTGCTTAAAGGGGAGGTAACAAGGCAAGTGAGATGCGCGTGCCTGCTTTTGGTCTTTCGAAAGGTGCGGCCCCCCTAGCATGAAGCTTCATGCTTGGGGTTTGGTAGTCGGGATCCTCCTCAGGCTAAGGCAGGCACATACAGTGGGAGCGGTGTAATACTGAGGTAGTGCAAGCAGTGTGCTTAGTAGACCTTTCTATAGGCTTGCACCGAGTGACTGTATTGGTAGAGTAGCACGGCAGGTTCAATGCTGTAGGGCTGGCTATGAGACTCGGTAGTTTTTGTGGATTGGCAGTGGCCGAGATGGGTGGTCATCCCTGTAGACCCTTTGCTTAGCTCTGCAATGTCTTTGCCTGGTGCTCTTGCTTGTTTGAGGCTGGTACTCCAGTCTCTTTGTGACTTCTTTCCTCTTTCTGGTACTCTGTTGGACCTTTCTGACTGGGTCTTTTTTGTCTGCCGGTAAAGGAGTTTTACGGTACTCGGTACCAAATTGGCTTACTTTTCCTTAACTTCATGTGGGGAGTGGTTTTCACTGCCTGCGCAGTTTTTCTTTCAAAAGTCTATGCATCCGCGTGCTCTCCCCTGTGCTTGCGCTGGACAAAGCCCCACCGGAAATCGAAAAAGAGAAGCAACAGAGACTAATGAAAATCCGGCAGGTTGTCAGCCATGCGATCCGGCCTGCGCCTAGCCCTCTTGAAGCCAGCCGCTCTAAAAGTAAACTCGCCCATCAGATCCCCTAATCTATTAGCACTGTTGTCGTTGTTGATTGTATTTGTTTCTTGTTTTTGTGATCTTGTTTAAGCTTTTTATTGCGTGGCAATGTCGTGCAGTGGCTAGTTGGTGCACTTTGCGTAGGGGGATGCCCAGATTTAGTAGAGGAGTTATGTTGTACTGATTGTAAATTGTGCCCCCGACTCCAAGAAGTATGAAGTGTGACTTTGTTGCTTCGAGAGGTGCCTCGGGCTCCTTGTTGTAGACGCTGGATAAGACGTTGGATAAGAGGTTGATGTTGGTTGTGCGCTTTTCTAATGTCTGTTGCGGGTTTATGTCTGAGCAGAATTTGAATTCTACAAGATGTATGTCTTTGTCCCTAATGGGAATCTGTTTGGGATCCAAATGCCTGCCTCTTCCCTCAATGGGCATAACTAACACGCCATCTGGAAGGCTTTGATGTCTAGTTGGAAGTTTTTGTTGTGTTGGGAAAACCCAGTCAGGAATGCTTCTTTCAATGTCATCAGGGGGTTCAGTGTTAAGGTCAGCAGATAACTTTTCACTGTTGCAAGCATCCATTGTAACAATTGCTGAGCCCAGCTTGCCTTTGCTGATCTCTTCACCACAAAGGCTAACTGCGTGGTGGTGTCGGATTATGAGCATTCTTTTCAGAGTATGGTTGTTGCACCTAGGAAGTATGTGTGGAGCACTGTCTGATCCTCCGCACAATGGGCATAACTTAGCATGCAGCATGATCACAAAATCCATAAGCAAAACAGGATCCTGCCTTGTCTGCATGGATGTAGGGGCAACTGAGGGAGATCGGGAGCACCTCAGCAGCACATCCAGCCACCAGCATATCAACCATCCCCGGACAGCATCGACCTTGAGATCTCAGCATCCTTCAACGTGGCACCCATCTATTGAGATCAATAGCTGAGAGGAAACTAGACCTTAGAGCCAGCTGAGCGCCTTTACAGAAAAAGCACAGACTCCTGCACCATCCTTCAAGGAGCCTCCACTACCCTCCAAACCATCTTTTTGGAAGTGGGTGGCACCATCTCTCAACACTCACACAATAGAACCTCTTGAGACGTAGATCTTGGTTTTTAATGCTTAAGAAATTAGCTTCCAAGTTCATATGCATTCTGCCAACAACACTGCTAAACCTGTCCACACCAGACGTGCCTGTTCCAGTACCATCACCAACTCTCAGCAGGAACCAGTTTGAGGCCAAGCCTACGTCCCTCTTGATCTCCATTAATTTATTTTTCTTTTATGCATGGTGGAGTAGCTCTACAGTACCTGGTACCAAAGTGGCTCTTTCCCCTTAATCAATGTGGGGAGTGGACCAGGTATCCAGTGCCAAAATTATTATTTCTCTCTTAAAAGGTAACGGCGAAAATCGGGTAGAGCAGCACAAGGCGTGAGTACCAGAACGGCTGCCAATGTGGCTGTCATCGGAAAAAGCATGAAGGCATAGGATCTGAAACACATCATTTCCTTTATGCCCAACACAACTTCCCCACTAGGCAAGCCACGGGTAGTTCAGACTTGGAAGTGCCAGCGAGAAACGAGGCACTCAAGCTTATTATGACCAATCTTAAGAGACACAGATACAAGTAGATGAGGTCTTTCATTGGTGTTGGTGTTGATCAGAGAATTTTTCCCAGAGGGACAAGAACAATTAAGGAACGAAAGAAGGAACAAACGAAAAAGGATGCAGATGCGCCACCGGGCACAGGATTTTGATTTGTGTCCTGCACCACCCAATGGATGCAGAGAGACACAACATCCTACCTTGAGAATAAAACAAGGAAAGGGTTGTTAGTGATCAGGTGGTTGGTCCCCAAAGTCCTGCACACCACCAGGATTATTGCTCAGATATATCTGGGGGCTGTATTCGATGTCGCTTCTGTTCGACCTATATGGTTTGTGTTGTTTGATCTGACGGCAAGTAAACTTAGTTTCTCATTTGAGCTGTGGCATGCAGGCTATTAACTCCGAGGATATTACATAGAGTGGAAATCTTGTATGGTTGCTGTAAAAGGTGCCTGTTGCTCTTAGCAGGACGTTGTGGAGGTTTTACGGTTTCTGAGTAAGTGATGAGACGGTAGCAGCAGTTTGGTTACATGTCTCTTGCTTCCATAGACAGGGCAAAAGTATTGGTAGATCCATATGTTGGGCAAGAGGAAGCGCTCCTTGCAATAGTGCCAGATTGGGAAATTTTCTAGCTTGGCTTCTGTTGGCAGGTACGTAGTTCGTTGCTGGATTGCAGCTGGCTTGCAAGCTCTCAATTGAGACTGGAAGTTAAGAGCCTGGTTGTAATTGTTTCTATCTGTGTGTGTGTGTCTCATCAGTTGAAGGGCGTATCACGTTTTCCAGGTTCCACATTGCTGGAATCAGTGCGCCGCCCATTCTTGCACGAGCCACGCCGCGCACCAAGTGCCTCAACTTTATTTAGTAGATAGTGGCCAGGATCCTAGAGATCGTGAGCAACCTTGCAGCTTCAATTAATCGTCGGGAAGTTTACATGGAATTGAAGGGTTGGAGAACTGGCTTTCTAGAGTCAGAGTCGAAGACATCACATGCTGGACACTCAAACTGGTATAGTTTTGTTGGATTTATTCATGGTTTTATTTAGAGGCATCTTGCGTGGCATTCTTGCTTACCATGATGGATACTCAGTGCCTTGTACTTGATTTCATTAATACAAAATGATATGTGCGGAAACTGTGAGCTCATCAAGCTTCGCAGGCCAAATCGGCGGTGCAACGACTCGGTCCGAACGTCAAGCCACTGGCATAGGAAGGAGCAGACGAAGGAAAGCAGACTGTTGCGTGCACGTCATAAAGGTAGCGTGCGTGTGCTGCCGCTCGCGATGCCATTGTGCACGAACTTGCATGGAAGGAAATAGCTGATTGATTATGCTGTGTGCATCCATTGTGACAACAGAGTAGTCAGCCGGGAGGGCAACAGCAGCAGCAACCAGATGAGGAACCAAAAAGCAGGAACTACAGCAGCACGCTTGGCAACCAGCACAGGGTTCCCTCAGCTGAGACAGATAACCAGCAGGTGAGGATGAGAGCATCTAGAAATATTGCACGCATGCAAGCATGTCCGCTCGCCGTTTCTGTGAAGGACCTTCGTACTTTAGCTTCTGCACGGCAATGGAGGCGCACACTGGCCCTCTTGCTCCCTTGGAAACATACATGCGCTGATGCACGCGCGCGCTCACACGCGCACACACTCACACACACACACACACACACGTACACACACATATACACACACAACACACACATGTACACACACAGAGAGGCAGGCAGATATACACACAACACACATACACGCATACACATACCCACTTACACACCCAACTCATACACTGACACACATACAACCACGTGGATATAGGGAGGCATCACACCTGTGAGTGATTCCATAGAGGCCTCAACAGGCACAGTGAGAGAACTGTGTTGGGAGCCCCCTAACCGCCAGGACCCATCCCATCTCACTCTGTCCATCCAAGGCTGCGAGTCTGCGACCAGCCTACTGGAGCTCCTCGTACATCACCAGCCACGCTTAAATTTAATCCATCTGTCCGCCGCCCTCCATCGCTCGGTCAAGCTATATCGCCTGGAGGCACAGCGGCCCTCATGGCGCACAGCTCGCATGATCACGGGTGCCCTCCTACCCCTGCTGACCTCAGAGCTGCACACACTCATGCCCAGCCTCGCACAGCAGCCGCGCGCCATCAGCAGCATCGCGCACTCCCTAGGCTGCTTGGACATGCGGGATCGTGACATCCTGGGTGGGCTGGCGACCCATGCACAGGCCTGCATGTCTGACCTGACCACACAGGGCCTGTCCGGCATGCTGTGGGCCTTTGCCCGCTGTGAGTACCAGCCGTCTGCAGGCTGGATGAGCGCGTACGTGTGTGCGTGCAGAGCCCGGATGGCGACCTTTCGGCCCCAGGAGCTGGCCATGGTGATCTGGGCGCTGTCCAAGCTCAAGTACAAGCTCAGCCCAGACATGCAGAGGGACTTCCTGTCGCGAGCACGTGCGTTGTTCCCTGTCACGAGTTCCCAGGCGCTGTGCATGTTGGTGTACGCGCTGAGCAAGACGGGGCATCATCCGGGGGAGGAATGGCTAGAGAGCTTCGCAGAGACCGCCCTGCAGCCGCCTGGACTGCGCAAGTGAGTGAGGCACGCAGATGCAGGACTGTGCACCTTGCATTTGTTCACCTTGCAATTTTACGGCATCTTTCAAACTTTGAACAGTCTCCTAAACCAGACGTAAGCAATTTTTATATGGTTGGCAATGACTTATGTGACTTATGTGAAGGATATGTGTGGCAATGACTATGTGTGGCAATGTCTATGTGTGGCAATGTCTATGTGAAGGATGTGTGTCTATCTGTCTATGTGAAGGATGTGTATGTCTATGTGAAGGATGCGTATGTCTAGGTGTCTATGTGAAGGATGCGTATGTTGTGTCTATATGAAGGGTGTGTATATCTGTCTATGTGAAGGATGTGTGGCGATGTCTATGTGTGGCAATGTCTATGTGTGGCAATGTCTTATGTGAAGGATGTGTGTGGCAATGACTATGTTTTATCATTTTATCCATACCCATGGGTTAAGAGGAGAAAGGGACGAGTGACAGGAGAGAAGATTTGTCTCACAGGAGAATTTGCTGCACAGCCTCGTGCCCTCAGTATATGGAAACAGCCATCCTTGTCTGAATCGTGTGCATGCCGTGCACCTCAAGCGAAGCATACACACGCACACACACAAGCACACACATACACACACATACACACATGCAGACACACACACACACACAAACACACACATGCACATGTACACATCCTCGTGCACACGCACACAAACACACACACACACACAACATACAAATACAGATTCAACCCCCAAGGATTCAGCCAGGTTCTTTGGTCTTTGTCTCGCATTGGCTACCAGCCTGGTCCTGCCTTTCAGGCTGCCATACATCTCCACCTTGTAAAGAGCGGCATGCAGGTGGGTGCCTCGAAGGCTTGGCCTTAAGAGGACCTGTGTTTCAACGTTGTTACTTTTGTGTTCTTTACACACTGGACCCGCTAGCCCTGATTTTTCACTCCTCCTGTTTGAGGATAAATCCTGTACCCTGAGTTATTATTGACGTACAGACATGTTTAACTTCTAGGTTGCATCACCATCGCTCTTTGCATTGCCCTAGGGAGCCTCTGTAGCAGCAAGCAGCAAAAGAGGCCACTCCACAAGGCCTAGGATTTCCTTCTTTCTTTCCTTGTGGCCCCTAGACCCACGTGTTTGTAACAACATTGCCCAGTGCCCATTCACGCACACATGCACACATGTGCACGCACAGCTAATAGACCCTCATTACTCCCCCACATATGCAGGGCTACAAGAGCATTGACGTGGCAACCCTCCTGTATGCCATGGCACGCATGCAACTGCCCATGTCTAGGGATCTCGCACGCCTGCTGCTAGACCGTGTGCAGCTCCACATGTACGAGTTCCAGCCGTCACAGCTGGCCTGTACCGGCTGGGCACTTGCGCGCCTGCACCTGCAGTGGCAGCAGCTACGGAGGTGGAAGCAGGTGGTGAACCAGAGGAGCCGGCAGCAGCAGCAACAAGCAGCTGCACGCACCTCCCAAGAGAACGACCAGCAGCAGCAGCAGCAGCAGCAGCAAGGAGCTGAGCACACCTTTCAAGAGGATGGTCAGCAGCAGCAGCAGCAGCAGCAGCAGCAGCAGCAGCAAGCAGCAAGTGGGGAGTCACACACTTTTGTTCAAGGTGACCAGCAGCATCAATTCCGTCACCAACAGCAGCAGGTCTCTGTGGGTGGCAAAAGGGATGAGTTGCAGCAAGACACAGGGCAGAGTAGTAGCAGCAGCAGCAGCAGCAGCAGGAAGAGAGTTCCAATTAAAAGGGACGACTTCGGTAACATGCAGCAACAGCTGCAACCGGAGCAAGATTTTAGCGTGCCCAGGGCCTTGCTCGCAAAGTACCTTGCAGCCTGTTACATCAGCCTTGACCGCTACACTTCTTTGGACTTGTCCATGACATGCTGGGCACTGGCGGCCCTGCGTGTGGGCCCACCTGCCAGCTTCCTGTCTGTGTTCCTACGGCGTGTTGAACAGGTGAGGAGGGGCGCAGGGAGTGTAGGTGGTTGCTTGCTACCACCGTGTGCTGGCCAGGTATGTATGCCTAATAAGAAAGGGACAAACAGAGCATGAGTTGAACAAGCTGTACTCAAATGACAAGCTAGGTAATGGACAACTATCGGCACTGCTTGGAGCAAAGGGAAATTCGGGCACTGCCGTTGCTCCAGCCTTGACATGAGGCATCGCTAATGGTGTGCAGAGTAGACATGAGATATGAGGCATCGATAATGGTGTGATGTGCAGAGTGATGGTGATGTGCAGAGTAGACATGACGCATCGTTAATGGTGTGCAGAGTGAATACGGAAATACACAAAGGAGGATCCAAGTTGTACCCAGGCACATTTCCTTCACTCATAATTTAAGGGCCGTTTAGTTGTGTCAAGACTCTGGCTTTGATAGAATCCTTTGATGAGGGCGTACACTGAAAAAGAACTCCAGATACACAAAGCTGTGACCTCAAGGCCGTTACGTTGAGCTTTATCCTTGATGAAGTTGGTATCAATCCTAAATAATCACCCTGAGCACACAGTGTGCCCCTTGCTGCTGACTGCTGCAGGTCGGCGCAGAGTTTGCCCCGCAGGAAGTAGCTAACACCCTGTGGGGCCTTGCACGTATGGGCGCCAAGCCCCCGGCGCCTGTCATGGCGGAGTTTTTCTCTGCTACCGACCGCCGCCTGTCCTCTTTCAAGCCGCAAGAGCTGAGCAGCATGGTGTGGGCCCTGGCCAAGGTGCGTCTGAATTGATTGCTGGCATGTTGGCTGCTGACCAGATGACTAACTATTGGATTGGTGGGCCTCATTTTTGGCAAGCCCCAAGGGGGGGGGGGGAGCCCTTTGGTTTGACCGCTTCCTGCCCCAGCTCTTTTTAGTTTCAAGAGCTTTGCATAGGTCTGGCAAAAACATTTATGCTCATCTCTCAGCCCACCTCCTGCCCTTAAATTTGATGTAGTCCTTCCTAATGACAAGTTGAGCAGCACCCCAAAGTGTGAAAGGCTGGGATGTTGAGATGTGCGTGAAAGCAGTTCACAGTAGCCAGGAGGTGTGAATTGCCTGGAACAGTGAGCACAGGCCCTCGCAATAACCCCAAACTTCACAGAATTCATAAGCATATGTTCCTGTTCTGCTTGTAAAGCAACATGGCTTGGGGCCAATCCGTCATGGATTCATAGCAATTTGTTGCGTGGAGAGTTGGCCACACAATTGAAGACATACAGATGATTTGCATTGTTTGAGCAATGCTCGATAACCCCTTCAGCCTCTGGTGCGTGCTTGCTGACCTTCATGCAAACATCAGTACACACATACATACTGGCACATACAAATACAAACCCAGGCAAGCACGGACGGGCACGACATATACTTACACACATAAGAACACACAACACTCAAGCGCATGATGGCACACAAATGTTAACGTGCACCCGCAAAGGCTTTTTCCACTTGTCTTAACTTCTTTGATTGTAGTATAGCCATTAGACTGGTTTACATAACGCCTTTGATTTGGTTGGCAATGAGCATGCACGTCTGTGCATGTAACTGTAAGGAAAGTGGCAAATAAAGGCACCTCTCCGCTCAACTGTCGAGTCACGATGCCGCAGCTCGTTGTGGGTTGTGCATTGCCAAGAAGAGGTTCTCTAAAGCTTTTGATATTTTCCAAACTGTCTACTCTCACCTTTAACTGCACCTGCTCGCTATGCCTTGAAGAACTCATTTTGCATTGATCCATTTTTCATGCACAGATGGGCTTTACCCCTGACAAAGCCTGGGCCGACGAATTTTTGCACGCCACTTTCCACAAGCTGGGCAACCTAGGTCCCCAGGGCCTGGCAAACGTGATCTGGGCCTTGGCTGCTATGCCCTTACAGCCTCCTCCTGCATGGCTGTACGCGTATGTCAAGGTGGGTGACTTGATTGGTCAGGGTTGAGTTAGCCTGCTTGACCAGCACAAAAAGTCTGTGGCACCTCAAGCAGGCGCACTTTCTCTATCCTGTACAATAGTTGTCAGCAGCTTGTATCCTGGTGAATCCCCATTGTTAGTTCCCACTTTGAGTTCCCTGTGCAATGGACTGGCTCCCTTGGCGCCAAGCTGCTCCAGTACCCAGTATGTCCACTTGGTTGCCTGTTTGCCTAAGGGGGCCCACTGGCTGCTGGAAAATTACGAGCAGGCTTGTTTTGCTATGCATGCCGTGCGGGTAATTGAATTGCCCTGTCCTGCCTCATCCCCCCTTTCCCGGCTGCAGGCCGCGTCCTCAGAAGCAGCGGCACTCAATTATAACGACCATCGCCGAATCATCGAGGGACTGTGTGCCCTGACAGAAGGCTCGCGCCTGCCCAAGGTGGACGATTGTATCGTGAAGCTGGAGATCTTGAGCGGGCACCTAAGTAGCGGGAGAAATAGGCCAACAACGGGTCACTCTGGCCCTGATGCTCATCACATTATTCCCTCTTACATGCCAGCACCAACCTACACCACACCATCAACAACCTCACCTACAAAAGCCTCGCACCAGCTGCCAACAGCAACAGCTGCAGCTGCCCCGATTTCAAACCCTCTGCTGCCTCTCCATCCCACTCCTCCCAAATTCTCACCTGAAGCACACCAAAGCGAAGATGCAGCAGTGCACAGCCCCCCGGCAACAACAGGCACAGGATTGCAAAGCACGCAGCAGCATAGGCATGCTCCCAGCAAACAGAGCACGAGCGTGGTACGCAAGGCCGAGGCTGTACGTGCAGCGACGTCGTCAGTGGAGAGCAGGAGGGATAGCAACATTGGTATAACACAGTCTCAGGCGGCCCTCATAGCAACACAGCAGCAAAGCAGGAAACGTGCCACACACAAAGGCGCTGCCAGGGTTGCAGAGGAAGCAGGGGCAAGCAACTTGAGGAAGCCGAAGAAAGGGCAAAGGGTGGATGAGAGCAGCAGTTCGGCACCTTTGGAGGCTGGGGTGGGGAGGGAAAAGGAGGAAGAGAGGGAAGAAGCCACGCAAAGGAGGCAGGAAGAAGTCAGCAGTTTGCCGCCAGATTCGAACGGCAGTTCAAGTGCTGTCTCTGATGCAGAGGCGCACGTGGGTCCCAATGGTGCCTCTAGTTTGCAAGGACAAAACAAGGATGGTGAGCTGTCCTGCTTACCCAGATGAAATGATCTGCAATCCACTTGGTCATGACTATGCGTTCTGGAGTTGGTAGATGAAGTGTGTGTGCTCTGTGAGAGGAAGGAATGAACCAAGCAAGTTTGGAACCAATAGCATTAGTAAGACAAGCTCTGGACCGGTTGCTTCTGATTGGGTTGTGTTTTGGCAGCAAATGAGTGTGCTGCGTAGCGATTGGTAAAGTGCTTTCCAATGCTAGATACTGGAGCGATTTGGCTAAATAATTCAGTATTGCTCCAAAGTAAGGAATTCGGCTTTGAAGTTACAATTTCCCCTCGTCCATAATTTCTGCGCCCATCTGTTATTATTGGTGAGGAGAAATCACTTTGAGCCATCGTAATGTAAGCTTTAAAGTTGTCAAGACTTTATCAACGAGGTCATATGACTTATTAACAACTTGGTTGCCACATTTTCACTAGTATTTCCTATCAAAGACAAAATGCTTTCCTGTTATTTGTTATGCTGCCATGAAGGTGGCGATTAAGGTAAAAGATTCAGCACCTCCCACCAGAGTGTGCATTTTCAATTTGAAATACAGCCTACAAGGGTTTACAAGGGGTTACAAGGATGGCCTACAGCCCGAGACTCTGGCTGATGGCAATTGGCTGGTGAAACAAAATCGACCAGTGTCGAAAATTGAAACTAAATCTGACACAAACTTGAGGAGTCTGTAATGAGTCTTGATTCAGAAATGCATTGATCTCAAAATCAGTGATACTGTGATGACAAGCCAAGAAAGGAATAAATCCAGAGCTCGAAGGAGCAAACGCACGCAGAGTCTTAAAGATTCCTTCAAAAAGGTCTCTGTATCTCTCATGCGCAGCTCGCACACTTCAGCACACTTGCAAAAGAAAAGGTAAGGTAAGGTCAGGTTACATCACTATATATGCCCCAAAGGGCATCTCAACGGAAGTTTGGAAAAAGCCTGAAACTACACCTGGCTACAAAACAAAAGAAACAAAAGCTAGAGGGAACATGAACAGATGTATGTAGAAGAGAAAAGTGTATGCATAGAGAAAGAGAACGTTTGTTTTGAAGAAGCGCGAAGAGAAAGCATCAAGAAGAACGAGAAAAAAAACTGTTGATATGTCTCAGGATGTGTGCAAAAGAAAAGCACATGCTTCTTATCTCGAACTTCTCCACACTCACATTTTATCACAAATGCTAGAACCACCATGCCATTTGCAAGACTCCACTTTCAAATGGTGTGCACGCAATCGGAACCTGCTGAAATTCCTCAACACATGTTTGTCCAAATCCTTGTACAAGTAGGAGGGGATAGAAAATGGAGAACCTCTAGGACCACTCTCAGAACTCCCACACCACTTGTGATACGTGACTGCTTTCTTGTTTACTGCGCGAGGACATGAAGAATCAGCTTCCCTCCATACCTTCAAATGTCTGAAACGCAAATCGCAAATGAACTCTTGCATGGGAACCTGTGTGGCTCTCAGCATTTTCTGTTTGAACATTGCACTACTTTGCATTCCATTGAACGCATTCGAGACTTGAGCAGACCAGCAAGAACTATCAAAAGAAGCAAGATGCAAATCTGCCTTCAGCACACGACGTAGAGTCTCACTGTTGGAATCAAGCATGCTATTAAATAACCTGATGGAAGCACGGAACCAGAAAAATTGCAAGGGCTCCTGACCGCACTCTCTAAGCACCGCCCAATTTGTTGTGCTGTTCTTCACTCCAAGAATGCGCCTCAAGGAACACAGATGCCTCTTCT